>Ga0209287_10000530_pt1 | contig 22195 bp, 26 predicted proteins | sample PPLLak3cmMay2015_2_FD_187255 | JGI IMG/M metagenome (GOLD analysis project Ga0209287, IMG submission 187255) | Freshwater sediment microbial communities from Prairie Pothole Lake near Jamestown, North Dakota, USA - PPLs Lake P8 Core (1) Depth... | ecosystem: Environmental > Aquatic > Freshwater... | reverse complement strand
CTTCATCTTTGCAGACAATGTTTCCGTGACAAAGCAGAAGAATTGGGTTTTAAAAAATACGATTAGAGGTTGTTGAAGATTATGTTAAACGATCCATTGGCAGATGCATTATCAATCATCAGAAACGCAGAGATCCGAGGGATACATAAATGCATTATCCGCCCCTCATCAAAACTCATCGGTGGGGTCCTGACTCTCCTGAAAGAGAAAGGGTACCTTGGGAATTTCGAGTTCGTCGAGGATGGAAAAGCAGGTATCTATCAAGTGGAACTGCTCGGAAGCATCAATAACTGTGGTGTCATCAAACCACGTTACCCTATCAAAGTAGATGAGATGGATAAATGGGAGGCTCGGTATCTCCCTGCGCGTGATTTCGGATTACTTATCCTTACCACCACCGAGGGAATCATCGGTCATGACGAAGCACGAAAGAAAGGCATCGGAGGAAAACTCCTCGCGTATGTATACTAAAGAGTGAGACGCATGGAAAAGAAAGCGACTATTAAAGAAGAAATCAAAATCCCTGATGGCGTTCAGATTACCGTTGAGGGAAAAACCGTTCATGTGAAAGGGCAAAAAGGATCGATATCAAAGGTCCTTTCCCACCCCAAGATACTCATAACACTTACAGGTAACGTTGTTCAGATTTCCTGTGATCAGTCTCCTCGCCGAAAAGAAAAAGCATTGATTGGGACCTTTAAAGCCCATATCAAAAACATGATCAAGGGGGTCAGTGAGGGATACGAATGTAAGATGAAAACCGTGTTTTCCCATTTTCCTATAAAAACCAGTGTCGAAGGAAACCACCTTCTCATTCAGAACTTCCTTGGAGAAAGATTCCCCCGACGAGCAGAGATCCTTGAGAACGTCAAAGTAGACATCAAAGGAGAAACCATTATCCTGACTGCCAACGACAAAGAGAAAGTAGGACAGACCGCTGCCAATATCGAACGTGCCACCAAAGTAAAAAATAGAGATATCCGGGTCTTTCAAGATGGTATCTACGTTGTAAAAAGAGGGTAAACCATGACAAAAGAAACAGTGTTAAAGGAGTTTGAAGCATTAAAAGGCGTTGGGAAAGTCAAAGCAAAACTCCTCTATGACAACGGATATGATTCGCTAGAGAAATTGAAAAAAGCAAAAATTAAAGATTTGACAAAACTCAAAGGAATCACCGAGAAGAATGCAAAGGAGATCCTTGACCAGCTTAAAGAAAAAAAGGAAAAAACCACAAAAAAGACAGACGAGACAAAAGACCAAGAGGAACAAACAGACAAAAAAGTAGAGTCTGTTGAAATCGTTGATCAGAAAAAAGGGGCGTACCAACCAAAGATTAAACCACAGTTAAATGAGAAAGAAAAAGAGCAGTTGGTAATCCGACGACAGATCAAGAAAAGAACCCCACATTTCTTGAGGGATGAGGGGTTCCGATACAAACGAATCCCGAAGAACTGGAGACGCCCAACCGGGTATACATCAAAACTGCGTATCAACTTGAAATATCGACCAAGTAAGGTTCGTGTCGGTTTTCGTGCACCAAAAATCGTCCGGGGGCTACATGCATCAGGTTTTAAGGAAATCATGGTTCATACGGTCAAAGAACTCGAGACCATTGACCCGAAGAAACAGGCAGTACGCATCGGTGGTACTGTTGGAACAAAGAAACGTCTGGAAATCGCAAAACGAGCCGATGAATTAGCTATTAGGGTTTTGAACATGAGGGAGTCACTATGACGGACCTACGGAATCAACGCAGAATGGCTGCATCTATTATGAAATGCGGTGGAACAAAAGTCTGGATGGACCCAGATAGACTTGAAGAGATCGCTAAAGCAGTGACCCGCAATGATGTGTTAATTTTGGTAAACGGTGGCGCCATAAAAAGTATCCCGAAGCAAGGGAATTCCCGTGGCCGACACAAATATGTTCTCAATCAGAGGAAGAAAGGGCGACGGACTGGTCAAGGGTCAAGAAAAGGACCGAAACACGCACGGCTTCCGAAAAAAGAACTATGGATCCGGACTATACGCCCCATACGGACGTATCTGAAAGAATTGCGACAGGACGCAAAGATCGACGCGCATACCTATCGACAGTACTATCGAAAAGCAAAAGGTGGTGTCTTCCGAAATAAACAACATCTGAAATCACATTTGCTTACGGACAATATCATCAAGGAGGAGAAACAATGAAATCAGGGCCACGATACCATGTCAAGCCACGCAGACATCGGGAACGGAAAACCGATTACCGACTACGACTGAAACTGCTACGAAGTAAAAAACCGCGTATCGTTGTCAGAAAATCTCTTAAAGCGATTCGTGTGCAGTTCGTCGAGTACAACTCCCAGGGTGATAAGATACTTGCCTCTGCAATCTCCAATGAACTCGCAAAAGACTATGGGTGGAAATACTCTGTTTCAAACACACCAGCAGCGTATCTGACTGGTCTTCTTGCGGGGAAACGAGCAAAAGAAAAAGGAATCGAACAGGGTGTGTTAGACATTGGCTTATATCATCCCACGGTTGGGAGCACACTGTTTGCTTCACTAAAAGGAGTATTGGACGCAGGAATCGAATGTCCCCATGATGCACAGATGCTGCCAAAAGATGAAAGAATCTATGGAGCGCATGTGAATAAAGAAATTAAACCGCTCGTTAGCAATATCAAAACAAAGATTAAAGGAGACAAAGAGGAATAAATATGGCAGGACGAGAACGTGGAAATGCACCCAGAGGACGACGCAGACAGTTTGATGAGGGAGCCGCTCCCGTCATATGGGCACCAAAGACCAGACTGGGAAAAATGGTGAAAAACGGCGAAATCACAACTATGAGCGATGCGTTGAAATCCGGGTTGCCTATGAGAGAACCTGAAATCGTTGATCTTCTCTTACCAAGCGTTGAGGATGAAGTAATTGATGTTAAGATGGTGCAGCGGATGACAGACTCAGGGCGACGGGTCAAATTCGTCATCACCGTTGCAGTCGGTAACAAAGATGGTTTTGTTGGTCTTGGCCAAGCAAAAGGAAAAGAAGTCGGTTTAAGCATTAAAAGAGCTATTGAGAACGCTAAGATGAACATGATTCAAATTCGACGCGGGTGTGGATCTTGGGAATGCGGATGCCGGACTCCTCATACAGTCCCCTTTTTGGTAACAGGAAAAAGCGGTTCTGTAGAAGTCACGTTCAAACCAGCGCCACGCGGCATTGGGCTTGCGACCGGTGATGTCGCAAAGAAGATTCTTCGCCTTGCTGGCATAAGCGACTGTTGGGCGTTTACAGAAGGAAAAACAAAGACAGTTGTCAATTATGCAAAAGGTGTCTATGACGCCTTAAAAAAGAACGCAGAGATGAGGATTACTGACAGTGAAATGAATAAACTTGGTATCATTCAAGGGAGTATCGGGATACCAGTAAAAGAAGAACAAGCTGCCCCGGTTAAAACGGAGGAATAAAGACATGGTGTACGCAGTTATCAGAGTAAGAGGCACGGTGAACATAAAGCCTGACATTAAAAAAACCATGCGGTTGTTGCGATTAACACGCACGAACCACTGTGTGCTTCTAGAAGAAAATACGGTTTATAAAGGAATGCTCCAGATGGTGAAAGACTACACTACTTGGGGTGAGATTAACAAAGAAACACTGACGAAGCTGTTGTCTATGAGAGGAAAATTAATCGGTGATAAGCCTCTGACCGAGGAGTATCTCAAAAAGGCTGCACCGTATCATAGTTTTGAAAAACTCTCTGAGGCGATTTTGGAAAATAAAGTGAAATACAAGGACATCCCGGAGGTAAAACCACTCTTCCGACTCAATCCACCAAAGAAAGGTCACCGGACAGTGAAACGATCGTTTGTGAATAAAGGCTCGCTTGGGTACCGAAAAGACGCAATCAACATACTAATTGATCGGATGCTGTAAGCAAGCGAAATATTCCAAAAGATTATTATAGGGATTCTATTTTATTGGGTGAATAAAGAGAAAGAGGGTGTTAGAAGATGGAGGAAGTTCTCTACAATATTGAAATACATCGTAATGAGGGCAACTATATGGGGAAGATTTATTCTGACATTGATGGGGTAAAAGAATTTGAAAACAACCGAATCGACCGTTTACTCCGCGATATCATCGTTGATATGCAACTTGCATTAGACGATGAATTCTCTAGCAGAATGACCGCAACTGATATTCCTGAGTTCACCGATGAGATAAAATAAAACCCTTCTTTTCCGCAAAAACCGTATTACCCTTGAAAAATCGGTATTTTTAAGGGCAATATTTTTAAAGGTTTCTGTTATTTGGGCTTCTACCTATCCCGATGCTTCGGAGGAAGACTGTGTCGTATACTCGCTTTGAAAAAGCTCGCATCATTGGCGCAAGAGCCTTACAACTGTCCATGGGGGCACCCACGACCCTAGCAGAGGTCCCCAAAGATATGATTGACCCTGTTGAAATCGCGATGCTTGAGTATGACGAAAATGCTATTCCTATTACGGTGAAACAGAAGGAAATTAAAGCTTAGATTTGAGGCATGACTATGGCGGAAGAAAAACAACCAATGGAAACAGAACAAACCATGATGGTTACTGAAGAAATCTACATGACATCAGGTGTCCATATCGGCACGAGGCAGAAAACCGCTGATATCAAAGAGTTCATCTATAAAGTACGAAACGATGGCCTGTACATCATCGATGTGAAGAAAACCGATGAGCGGATAAAGGCGACTGCGAAGTTTCTTGCGAAATACGACCCAGCGAAAATCCTTGTTGTATCGGTCCGTCAATACGGGCAAAAACCGGTAAGAAAACTTGGGGAAATAACTGGGATGCAGGTGCTGGACGGCCGATTCCAACCCGGGACATTGACAAACCCGAATGCGAAAACATTCCTTGAACCTGAAATCATATTACTAACAGACCCACTTGCCGATATTCAGGCGTTGCATGAGGCAAAGAACATTGGTATCCCTGTCATCGCCTTGTGTGATACGAACAACGAGACAAAATACATTGATTATGTCATCCCAACGAACAACAAAGGACGACGTGCGCTTGCCTTAATCTACTGGTTGCTTGCCCGAGCGGTCCTTCGGGAGCAAGGGAAGATCCAATCGGATGAAGAATTCACAGTAACCGTCGAGGATTTCGAAGCAGAAATTTAAATAGTTTTTTGAAATCGTTGCGCATGTAACCAGCTCAAAGGAGATACCGTTGGAAGAAAAAATCACTGACAACATCATCCTTATCGGTACCGCTCATATTTCTGAAGAGAGTGTTCTTGAGGTACGAAAAGCCATTGAGACTTATAAGCCGGACATTGTGGCTGTTGAGTTATGCCAACGTCGTTATGATTCTATTACCAAGAAAGATAAATGGGAAAACACTCCAGTGACCGCTCTGATTAAGTCCAATAACTCGTATTTTATGCTTGCACAAACCTTCTTATCTTCGATCCAACGGAGGCTTGGTGAAGAGTACGGGGTGGAACCAGGCTCTGAGATGATCGCTGCGATGCAAGAGGCGGAGAAATACCATCTGACCGTCGCCTTGGTTGATCGTGACATCACCGTGACGCTGAAGCGTGCCTGGCGGATGATGGGGGTCCGGGAGAAGTTCAGAATTGTCTGGGAGTTTCTTAAAGCAATGATTGGGTATGATGCCGAGGAACTCGAAGAGCTTGATTTGAAAGAACTGATGAAACAGGATGTTCTTTCTCAGATGATGGAGGAGTTCAGTAAAATTGCCCCCAGTGCTGCGAAGGTGCTGATTTCTGAGCGGGATCAATATATTGCACAGAAAATCTATGAGGAAAGTAAGAAAGGCAAGGTCGTTGCAGTCATCGGCGCTGGTCATCTCAGCGGGATCAAGAAATATCTGGAGAATCAACCGCTTCATGCCGACCTGCAAGAGTTAGACCAAATACCAAAGAAACGCTTTAATATTGTGAAGGTTGTAGAGATCGCTATTCCCGTTATTTTTTTTGGGGTGATTGGGTGGATTATCTACTCGACGGGGGTTGACCCCTGGAATAAGATTAAAGATATCTTCTTAGTTTGGTTCTTAGTCCATGGAATCCTTGCTGGTGTTGGCGTCGCAATCGCACGAGGCCATCCACTCTCGATTCTCACTGCGTTTGTCGCAGCTCCGTTCACATCGCTGGAACCGTTCTTCGCACCAGGATGGTTCGCTGGGTTAGTCGAAGCAAAACTTCGTAAACCATTAGTGAAGGATTTCCAGGAGCTCAGTAAGATTGAAAGTATTCGTGGTTTTTTGAAAAACAAGGTCATCCGTCTTCTGATGGTTGTTGCTTTGGCGAATCTCGGGAGCATCATTGGAACGATCATTGCACTGCCTTGGATTCTGAGCCTCGGGCTAGGCTAAATGTTTTTATCCAGATTCCTTATAACTCGTATCAATCGGTACGACTACTATGTCTGAGCGACAGAAGTTCTACACCTCTTTTCATGATCTATCCCCCAGGGAATATATGTATATCCCTGAAGGAAGCCTGCAGGTTGGAAAACCAGGGTCATTTAGCAGGATTGAAGCTGGTCATCTGATCATCGCGATTACATTACTTACGATTGCGTTTTCCTTTACCTTTTCGAAGAACAATCTCCTTTTTTTCTTATTAGGTTCACCGATCGATATTGGATCTTACTTTTTTTTTATGCCAATTGCTTTTGTAGGGATCGTCACTGCGTTTTTTATCCATGAGCTCGCCCATAAGTTTGTCGCACAAAAATGTGGGCTGTGGTCCGAGTTTCGTATGTATCCACGCGGATTGATACTCTCGCTAGTTGTCGCTTTTTTTACGGGGCTTGTGTTCGCTGCCCCTGGAGCAGTCATGTTCCGAGGGAATGCGAACCCGTCTGATACGGGAAGGATCGCAGCCGCGGGAGCAAGCGCAAATATCGTTATTGCAGTGTTCACCTATGTATTGTATCATTTTATTTTTTCGGACATGGGATTCTGGGGAACACTTATTGGATTTATCTGCCTGGTGAACCTCTTACTTGCGACGTTTAATTTACTGCCGTTTGGTCCTCTAGATGGCAAGAAAGTGCTGATGTGGAGGGAAACGGTGTGGTTCGTGTTGTTCTCGGTTTCTGTGTTGTTGCTTAGTGGGATGTTTATTGGTGGGAATCTGCTGGCGAATTTTTTTACATAAAACCCTGGGGGAAACGTATATATTGAGCATGTCAGATAGTTTTTTGGATGAAAACACTGGGTGTGTACACCAAGGATTTTTCGTTATATCATGATATCATTAAAGGTTTAAAAAAACGAAATGTCGCATATGTCTCCTTGGCATCATCAGAGGACATCCCAAGAAGAATCGGTGTGATCCTGACGTCGCAAAAAGAGTTTCACCGGATTTCATTAAGCAAGAAAGTCGCTGCGGATACCTATGATTCCATTGAGTATGCAATTGATCTTGCGGTACAAAAACTCACCGGGAAAGAGTTGTACTCGAAGATTTCTATTGGTATTGACCCCGGGGAAAGACCAGGTATCGCGATTGTGTGTGATGATATCCTTTTGCAGAAGATTCAGGTGGACAGCCCTGAGAAGGTTATGGGGGAAGTGAAACGTTTTTTAAAATGCTATCCCTCGAAAGAGACCTATATCCGGATCGGGCATGGGTCGGTGATCAATAGGAACCGCATCATCAACTCTTTGATTCCTCTTGAGGTGCCTATCGAGATCGTTGATGAGACGCGTACGACGCCGGCTCAGCAGAAACGTCGAAGCGTCCGGGATAGCGAGGCGGCAGCAGCGATCGCGTTGTTGTCTGGTGGTCGAGTCCAATCCACACTACCCATAGAGACGTCTCGCGGGGCGATTAAGAACATCCAGCGATGGAGCCGGCAACTCAGTGAAGGGAGATTTACGATCTCTGAGAAGACCGCGCTTCGGGTCTTACAAGGGGAGCTGAGTCTATTGGAGGCGGTAATGAAAGAAAAAAAACCAACTTAAAGCTCTTTTTCCTGGAGAAATATATACTGGATTTCGTGTCATCACTAAAGAGTAAAAAACACCTAAAAAAGATAATGAAAATCAGGTTGGGAAAACGCCTGATTTCCGTTTTTTATCAATCGTTTTAGGTTTTCGTAAACTGCCACCACGCCTTCAACTCAGTTCCATCATTTGTTTTCAGGATGTTCCTTCAGGATCTCTGAACGCAGCATAGACACGATAGGTGCCTGTCCCATGCTGAAGATTTGATGCTCTGATTTTCCCGTTGAAAATCGTGTCAAGCGCAAGCTGACTACCGCTGTTGATGGTTCGTGGTGTGGTCTCGTTCACAGTATCATTATCAAGCACCCATTTTGCTTGTGAACTGTTGTAGAGCACTGTACTTTACACAAGCGATCCAGGAGGATAATATACATGTCCTCCAATTTGTTTTATTAGACTTTTAATGTAGTGGGAAGCAGATTTCTGTCCTCGGATTTTCTATTTTTGAACATGTTTTTTTCTTATAAAATCATTATTTTTATCCATATGATTCTTGTAAGAACATCTCTGATTTTTTATTTTGGTCAGTTTCACGAGTTTTACATCCTACTTTCGGAACTACTGGGTCGACCCAAATGTTTATGAGTATCGGACATATGTTCCTTGGGTAAGAGTAATGGAATACCGATACGCACTGATAAGTGTCTTTGATAAAGAAGGTATCGTTGATTTTTCAAAAGGACTCGTTAAGCTGGGGTTCGCTATTCTATCAACCGGTGGCACCGCCGCTGTTTTAGAAAAAGCAGGAATCACCTTTACAGAAGTATCTGCTGTGACTGGGTTTCCTGAGATGCTTGACGGGAGAGTCAAAACCCTTCATCCGATTATTCATGCAGGGATTCTAGCTCGACGAGATAAGAAAGAACATCAAAAAACACTGAAAAATCATCATATCAACATGATCGATGTTGTGGTCTGCAACCTATATCCTTTTGAGAAAACCATACAAAAAACTAACGTAAGCATCGAGGAGGTCATCGAAAACATCGATATCGGTGGACCAACACTCATCCGGGCGGCTGCGAAGAACTACACTGATGTTGTGGTGGTCACCAGCCCCGAGCAATATCCGGAGATTCTCACCGCTTTACAAACAAAAAAAGGAGTATCTCAGGAACACCGTGAATCATTAGCGATCCAAGCTTATTCGCATACCGCTCAATACGACGCGATGATCGCACAGTATCTGAGAAATCGATGGACTGAGGAGGTGTTACCACAGGATTTTTCAGTGACGATGCGGAAGATTCAGGAGATGCGTTACGGAGAAAACCCGCATCAAAAAGGCGCGTTTTATAAAAGTCTTCCGCCAGTTGATGAACCCTGCATCGCCACCGCAGAACAACTGCAGGGTAAGGAACTCTCGTTTAACAACATCCTTGATGCAAACTGTGCTATTGAATGTATCAAGGAATTCAAGAAACCATCTTGTGTGATCATTAAACATGCGACCCCCTGCGGGATCGCCAGCTCATCAGCATTGCTTCAAGCATGGCATGATGCGTACGCAACCGATATCTATTCTCCCTATGGCGGTATCGTCGCGTTTAACGGAAAGCTGGAACACGATGTCGCACAAGAGCTATCAAAATATTACCTGGAAGTGATCGTCGCACCAGGTTTTACAAAAGAAGCACAAGGGATATTGCAAGCGAAGAAAAACCTCAGGCTACTACGACTTCAGGATCTTGAGAAGGAACACAAACGAAAAGGTCTGGATGCCCGCAGTGTCGTCGGAGGCTACCTTATACAGGAAAGAGATGTCTGGTTCGCAGATCAGAAAACCTGGAGGGTCGTGACCACAACCAGACCAACAAAGGACGATTTCATTTCCATGGATTTTGCAGTAAAATGTGTCAAACACATCAAATCAAACTCTGTGGTGTTCGTCAAAGGTACAAAGACAGTAGGTATTGGCGGTGGACAGACATCACGTGTCGATGCAGCCTGGATTGCCACCCATAAAGGGAAAGACAACATTAAAGGATCGATCATGGCCAGTGATGCGTTCTTCCCATTCCGGGACGCGGTGGATGTCGCGGTGAACGCAGGAGTCAAAGCAATTATCCAACCCGGTGGCTCCATCCGGGATACCGAAGTCATACAAGCGGCAAACGAACATGGGATAGCAATGGTGTTTACCGGACAGAGATACTTCCGACATTAAGAAGAAAACTAAATGTTCTTAAAGAGAACGTATTATCAGTAACCAATGGATTTTCAAGTAAAACTTAGAGACGGACCAGCCCGCATGGGACATCTTACGATGGATAAAGAGCATATCATTACACCAAATATCCTTTTCCTTCACACAACCCGATGGAAAGCACCGGTATTCTCCAACATCATCTTGACAAATGAAACTCTGAAAAACAAAAAACCTGCGATACAAATCGGCGAGAGCATTTTTTCAACAACAAAAAACAAAACACACAAAAACCACTGTTTGGAAAACTTCCTCATCTACCCAAAGGACGTCACCACCGAATTACATCTGAGTGCTACTGTGCAAAATAAAAACACTAAGTGCTGTATCGTTCCAGGAAAAAAAGAACTGATACAAGACCTGGTAAAAAAGAATGATGCAGACCTTTTTATCGTTGCCAACGCGACTCAATTGTTTTCTCATCAATCGTATTTTATTGATTTCATCACAACGCTACGACAAAAAATAGGGTATACGAAGCTTATCTACCTTCCGTGTGTTGGCGATCCAACAAGCTTTGCGCTCCTTACCTATATAGGTGTCGATTTCTTTGATTCGTTTTCCGCTATCATGGCAGCACGAAACGAGACATTTCTCTTCCCAACAGGTTTTTATAAAAAAAACCAACTGACAGAACTCCCTTGCAGCTGTCCGACCTGTGCCACAACAAAAGATGCTTCTTCGATGGAATATGAAGAAATCGTACAGCACAACTACTCAATACTTATATCAGAAATGAAACTAGTGAGGAACGCGATATCTACGGGTTCGCTACGAGAACTTGTCGAGACACGTGTACGCACCAGACCACATCTCGCAGCCCTGCTACATATCCTTGATCTGAATCATTACGAATTTTTAGAAGAACGAACCCCGATTGTTCGGAAACAACCATTGATAGCGACCACTAAAGATTCCCTTCTACGACCAGAGATCAGACGATTCCAGCAAAGAGTCACCCAACGATATGAAAAACCAGAAAATGCAAAGATATTACTTCTGTTGCCATGCTCAGCGAAAAAACCATACTCGTTTTCTAAATCCCACAAACTCTTCCGAGAATGTCTATTAAATCAGGCGAATCCGTCCGTGGTACACGAAATCATTCTGACCTCACCGCTGGGTCTTGTCCCAAGGGAACTTGAACTCACATATCCTGCATCCAGCTATGATATCGCAGTGACCGGTCACTGGGATGAAGACGAAAAGAAAATGATTCGAACACTGCTTCAGGAATATCTACAGAAAAATGCGTATGATGCGACTATTATGCATATCTCCCCAGTGATGCAAACATTCGTAGGTGATGTATTGAAAAACCCGCAGGTAACCTGTAAGGATTCACCAACATCCGCTGGATCCCTTGCTATGTTATCGAGCGTGCTGCAAGAACTAACATCACGTTACGACCGTGTCAAGCCACACACCCGGGTGTATGAAAACATCAGATCACTTGCTTGCTATCAATTCAGTCCTGCTCTTGCGAATCTGCTGATGAAAGATTGCACGATCAGTGGAAAATACCCGTATCAAAAAATTATGGATAAAAACACACAACTCGGGATGTTGACAGAAGAAAGAGGACTCCTTTCTTTAACGATGGATGGTGCGAACCGGTTAAAAGAAACAGAACAGTATTGGGTAGAAATCTCCGATGATTTCACGTTAAAAGGATCGGTATTTGCCCCAGGGATAACCGATGCAGATGACTCAATACGGATTGGTGATGAAGTCTTAGTAAGGAAAAAGAACAGTCTTTGCGGTGTTGGTGTAGCCCTCATGAACGGAAAAGAAATGACAGAATCGACTCATGGAGAAGCAGTAAAAATCCGCCATCACATCTAGGTTGGATTTAAGTCTTGTTTTACCCCGCAATATGGACAGGAATACACATGAATATTCTGGTCTTGGATCAGGTCGACTCCTTCAGCCCAGACCATGATTGTCTCTCCGCAGTTTTGACACTGAAATTTTTTATGAACTGATTTTTTTTCAGGAATTTCCAGCTGTATCTGCGATGGCTTTGAGGGGATAGATCCGATCATCCCGCAATCAGGACATGTTAACATGAATGGTTTTTTGTTGTTCTGGTTTGATTTTTTTATAGCGAAGATACCACCGCACGATGGGCATTTGAAATGCTGTAGTTTTCCTCTGAGGGATTTTTCAAAGTCTTCGACGATTTTTTGGACAACTGGTTTCTTTTTTTCTCGAGATACGAGGAACAAAAAGGTGAGAAGAATAAGAATTCCATACAGGGCGATAATACGTTCCAGCCATTGTTCATGATAGAGAATATCCCAAAGGGAGAACACAAAGACAAGAAAAGCAAAAAAGATAATCGCGATAAAAGGCACGGTCCGACGGGTGATGAAGGTCATGGGGCTCGTCTCCGTATCCCATATAATGCAAGCAGTATTATGACGATAAAGACGATGAGAGAGGCGGTCAGATACGCCCAATTCTCCTGTAATTGTTCAAAGATTTTAGACGAGGAAGCGAGTTTCTTTAACGGGTTGGTGCCTTGTTGATATTCTTCTATGTTGGTGATACCGTCGCTGTCTTCGTCATCTGATGCATCGTTGGAATCATATGGGTCCAACCCATATCTTTCTTCCCAGTCATCTGGCATTCCGTCATTATCGGTATCATCCAGGTCATCAGTGATCCAAAATGTTTTTTCATCTGTGGTTCTTTGGTTTCCTATCGTATCTTTCACCGCGATTGAAAAAACATATTTTCCAGTGTTTTCGTATGTTTTGGTATAGATGTACTTTATGTCATCTGGGGGATTGTTCATAGGATGAGTTTCAACCTGGTCGTCTGGTAACTGTATTGTCACTTCGACAGATCGTATCCCAGAGTAATCTGTAGTGATGCAGCGGATTTCTACAGGCCGGTTCGGAAGTTGAACGGAGGGATTGACACCAGAATAGGTGATGGTCGGCGGTGTCTGATCTCCTGTGACGATGAAATTTCCGGTTATTAAGGATTGGTTTTTATTTGGTGAAAGGTCAGTTGCTTTGATGTTGAAGTCATGTCTGCCGAGTTGTACGGTCGTAAACAGGTATTCATATCGATCGTTTTCTTCTGCAGTCATAGTGATGTTTATATAAGTCCGGTTCGGGGTTTTAATGGAGATAACAACCGTGTCAATGCCTGATGCATCGGTTGCTTTGACTCGGATAAGAAGTTGGTTTCCGATTTCAATGGATGAAAGATACTCAAGGTTGGAGAGAAGCGGCGGGTTTCGTTCTGCTGCGATGATTCGGAGGACATGATAGAGTGGCTTTTTGTTATCTGTATCGTTCTTGTCTGGTGTCTGTGTGGTGTTCAGAATTTGGACCCCTACAGCCCATTCTCCGTTAAAATTTGTTTTTCCATAGCGTGTCTGCTGCCAGGTGAGTGTTACATTTGTTGACATGTTTTTCTTCAGGCTAAAGGTTGTGGAGTTTTTGCTTTGTGTGTACAACATGGTGTGATTGTTTTGATTTTGTTCGCAGTATAGTACGATTGTATACTTGGTGGCGTTTCCATCTCCTTTGTTTTTGATATATGTGGTGATCGCTACCGGGTCTCCCTCGTCGACTGTTGGTGGTATAACAGTGATATTTTGCACAACGAGATCGGGTATTCCTTCAACAGTGAGATTTTTTGTTATGATGTTGTTACTCGGGTTTGAATCTTGATGATAAATAATTTTAAACGAGACAGTATGAGCTCCTTTGCTTACGTTAGTCCAATGGAGTGGCTCGAGTGTCTTGTTTTCATTTTTTTGAATCGTGAGGTTTTTTTGAGTATCTACGTTGTATAAATTGTCGATTATAAGTGCGACATCTACATATTTTACGGTGGTGTTGAGTGCACGGAGGCTTGCTGTCACAGTGACATCGTAGCCTATGTAGCAGATTTCAGGTAGACTGAGGGAGGTGGCTACTAGATCAGGTCTGCCGATGTAAAATCCGACCGTCAGTGGAGCGGTTTGATATCCTGCATCATCATATCCAATAATCCGTATCGTCCAATCACCGATTGTTGAAAGGTTTTCTATGGTGTTATTCCAATGAAGATTATCTTGGGTGTTCAGTGACATGCTAAAGTTTAGGTTCCCATTAAAGAGCACCTGAGCGGTGACGTTTTTTGCTAATGCAGTTGTTTGCACCTGTACATCCAGCGTTTTAGGGGGAGGGTAGAACGTATCAAAAGAATTGGTAAACTCAGGCCACCAGCCTTGGGTGGATACCACAAAAGCATTTACTGAGCTGGAGGCTGAAAGGTTTATGATTTCAGTCATTGGGCTGCGGGTTCCTCGATTTTCAAGAACGTCAAAATAGATACTATAAAGGGATGTTTCACTGACTCTCCAGGAGAGGGTGCCGATAGCGTTTGTGCGGTTGTGAAAGACAGTACTTTCGTTGAACCAAGTTGTGTTGACGACAAGCATTGTTCCATTCGCACCATATTGTATTATGGTGATGGTGGAATTATCGAATGTTTTGTTCACAACGTGCAATGATTCTAGTAGGAGGGTAAAATTAAGGGGAAGTGAGATGTTGCCAACACCGGTGATATTGTAGACTCTTCGATAATGCCAGTTGGTGTCCCACCAGAGGCTGGTAGAGGTGGTTTCTAGGTAGTTATTTGATTGTGACGTTTCTGTGTTTGTTTTTATTGAGTCAATGGTCAGAGGGGAATCTTGTGGCGATGTTTCTGCGATGCGCATCATGGGAAAAACACTGGTGATAAGAAGAAAAATGATGCTAAAAATATACATTTTTTTACGGTTTGTGTTGACTTGCTGTGGCTTTGATTTTTTTACGTCAACCATGACTCCCTCGCATCTTATATAGTATTGCTATTTATGTCGTAATATTTGTAGTTTTCTATCGAGTCTAGATTATATAAAACTAGAGAAATTATATTAATTTTAATTCTTTTTTATATTCTTTCCATAACAAGTGATTATTGGTTGGGACGAAGTAAATGAAAATCGATGTATGATCCTATAGCGACAGGGATATAAATAGTGACACCAGGAAGCGATATTTTCGTTCGTAATTGCGCAAAAACCTTATCGGGGAGGAATCCTTTGCCTGAAAAATTAAAAAGCTTCGAGTAGGCTAACAGCATATCCCCATGGAAATACGTGGTGCTTCCAGGGACAAGTTCACCAGATCCAAAAGATCCTTCTGCGACTAAGTATTTTTGGTTATTCTTGACCCCGTAGTACATGACTACAAGGTCTGTTGCGATGAATGGTATTTTTGTGGGGTTGATGACTTCTAGGGTCATATTGCCTTTTAGTCCGCCTCGTGCCCGTGAAAGATCGATATCCAGGGAAAGTTCTAGGGGTTTATCAGGAGGAACGAATTCTTCGAGATTTGGAATGGTAATTTCAATGCGAGCTGTAATGGGGAGTGATTTGTTGATGCCAGCGATGTATGCCCCGGCGTCTGCATGAAGAACGATAAAGAGTGATTTTGCGTTCAGTGCTTCAATGATAATGGAGCCTGCTCCTTTGATGATGACGTTGCTTTCTGCAGGGATTGAGGCACCAGGGATTACGAAAGAACCTACGTTGGTTCCTGTTTCAGTGGTGATATTCATAGTTAAATCTTTTATGAACATTCCGAAGGGGTTTTGGTTTGTTATCTCTATTGCTGTGGTGAGGTTGACAGCATGTCTTGTGATGTTTCCGAATTCAGCGCGAATCGTTATGCCAGGTATTGCTATTTTGTTCAGCGCTTCCTTTAAGGAGGTAAGAACCGTCACCTCAAGTGGTATTGTTTTTGTTATAATGCCATAGATGTTGACGCCAACAACCCCGGTTATTGTACTGCTGAGGAGTCCGGAGAGATTGCCTTTCATGACGATTCGGTCGTTTGCTGCATAGCTCTGATTGGATTGACCAGGAATAGATCCTCCTTCGATTGTTAAATTTGTGACTTCTTCACCGTCTGTTGTCCTGGCTACAATCTGAAAGTCTCTCAGGATCATCTCAAAAGAGTTCGGGTTGTATAATTGGATCTCGTGATGGATGATGATTTCATCGGTGTTAATTTCTATTACATCAACTCGAAGTGTTGTTTTTGGAAATGCTAAGACTTGGACATCAATAAAAATGAGTGCGGCAGCAACGATGTTGATAAGAAATAATGCTGTTAGGATTATTGCTAGAATCGTCTTTTTTGTCGCCATTTGATTACAGAGACTCCCGCGTCGTTTATATAAAAGTGAACTTATATAATATATATATTTTATGATTGAATGCTTTCGGAAGGCGATTTCATGGAGGAATCAGAATGGTATCTTGAGATTTTATTTGATGATGAAAGAGCGGTATTCGAAGAGTTGATTGTAGAGAGGGCAACGAGCAAGGATGTTTTGCAGTCTATCAGGGAGTCGCAATAAGGGATGACCCAAACCAGAAAGAGGAGCCAGAACAGAAGGAATCCATCTCTGATGATTGGTCGTGTTGAGCGGGATTTCGGGGAGAAGAAGACAGGAGCAACGAATGTTATCAACATAAAGGGAGTTCTGTGCAATGGTTGAGGTGGTGTTTTTGTAAATTCCTTCCGCCGCATTGGGATTGTTCAGGCATCGAGGATAGTTAGATGAAGAGATAGCGATTCGAATCTGATGACCTGTGTTCCAGACGTACGATGTACTCCAGAGGTCAACATCCACCTGGTAAATAGTGCCAGGTTCCATCAGTTCCCAATGGTCAAAACCATTCCGATTTCGCATCCGAAGGATCCCATCGGTTATCAACATCGAGCGCCCATCTGGGTAGACATCGGTGAGTTTTACCGTAAAATCTGTATCAGGACAATCAGAAGAAACAAATAACCGTGCTTTTATCGATCCGGTCGCCTCATAGGGTTGTTCGAGCACAGGGCTAGTAAAAACAAGGACATCAGAGCGGTTTTCCACAGACCGCTGATCAAATGGACCCGCAGGGATGTTGAGATTTCCTCCGCCAACTGTGGGAACCGGGTTGGTTGGATCATAGTAGTAACTGAACTGTTGTTCATCCGTTGGAATACTGGTTTGAAGGCTGCCGTCGGTCTGTAGGTACCACGCACGCTCAATGAAAGGGATAGGCCAGTCATCAGCATACCGCCATTCATTACCTGAGGCATTTGGGTCTGTGACATCACCCATCACATAATAGGTAACCGCTGGCCAGGTGTCATAATCAGTAGGACCGTCCATGGTGTATTCGTTGACCATTTGCCAGAATAAAGCTTGGGAGAAATTATCAATGGAGTTATCCGGATAGGTTAGTTCCCCCTGTTTTGTGGTTCCTGCGCCCCCATGGGTCCATGGCCCAAGGATCAGCTTGGATTTTCCTTGCGCCCCTGGTCCTCCTTGATGCTGATATCCTAGGAACCCGTCGATGGTTCCTTGGGTAAAAATATCATACCATCCACCGATATGAATAGCTGGCACGTTGACCTGATCCCATTTGTCTGCCAGAGAAATGTTCGTCCAATAATCCATTGTGTAGTTCTCATGATCCCAGAGCTCAGGTAAGACGTAGGTGCTCCCCTGGTTTTTTAACCATTCCTCGACAAGGTTCTTTCTGAATTCGCCTCCAGGGTACATCGCATGTGTGTACATATCGGGTGTGGCGACCTGGATGTATTGGCAGGCGAGCTGTGATGGATTTGCTCCTGCAGTCATGTATTGGGTGATTCCTAAGGCGGATCCACCAAAGGTCGCAACTTTCCCATTTGACCAGGGTTGCTCCGCAATCCATGAAAGTGTATCAGGCCCATCGGCATGGTCACTTTTAAACACAGTATCGATCCCTTCCGAAGCAAATCTGCCTCGCATGTCTTGAATTACGGTAGGCCAGCCGTTCTGAGCCCAGTTCATCCCAATAAAAACCAACGCATTCTTATTATAGGGAGTCCTGATAAGAATCACACCATGCTGCTGACTCGGTTGTTTCACATACACATCGGTAGCAAGCTTTACAGAATCACGCATAGGAACCATATGGTGTTTTGGGGTCACACAACCAGAAAGCAATAATGAAACGAGAAGAATACATAAAATTCCTACACCAACTACTTTCTTATTCTTCATAGCATCACCCTTATAAAACCATTATATCAAGCATATTATATATATTGTTTCCTCTGTTGTCACTGAGTTTCTTTTTGACGTTTTGACATTTTCACAGATCAATTATAAATATCTAAAGAGACAGAACCCACCATGCGTTCCACTCTGAGACGAGCTGGAAGTGAGGTGAAAAAAATGAAGCAATACCAAAATAAACACTATGGAGGGAATGGGGAGTACAAACAAGGGTATCGTAAAAATTATAAGAAAAAGACAACACCGTATTACAATAAAACCACACGGCCTTGGAAAAACTATCAAAAATCGATTCGCTCAACATAACATCGCAGGATTAACTCTGTCTTATCTCTGCCTACTTGCAATCTCAACTACCACGCCTTTCTTTTTTTTGATAGACATAACAGACTATAAGTAAGAATACGGCATACCGTGTTACGTTGCGGATGCATAAGACAAAGACAGAGCTTCTTGAACTAATCGCTGACATCAAGCCAAAAAAAGAATTTGAAAAAGAGATAAACAAACGCTATAAAATCTCCGATGAACTCATTGATAAGGACACCATCGCGTTCTTACTTGTTGACGAACTAGGTAAGAACACCCAAAGTATCACAAAAATCTCTGATTTATCTCCAAACGGTGATTATACCGTTGTCGGGAAAGTTCTAAACATCTCTGACTCAAAGACCTTTAAAAGAAAAAATGGTGCCCCTGGAAAGGTCATCAACCTGGAGATAACAGATGAATCGGGAATTTGTCGGCTCGTCCTATGGAACGGGGACATTGACTCTATAAAAAACAAAGATATCCAACAAGGGACTTGGATCAAGATTATCAATGGCTACACCAAGACGGGGTACACCGGTGGTATAGAAATCCATCTTGGCCGTTGGGGGCTCCTTGAGGTTCAGCCAATAGATATTACAACGCAGTCGCAACCACCGAAGAACCACTCTGACGAAATCACTGGTGTGTTAGTACTCAAAGAAACAACCAAGGCGTTCTTCAAAGACGATGGTGAAGTTGGTTTTGTTACAACGATTACAATGAAAGAACATAATATAAAAAAAGAACTGATCCTGTGGGATCGGAACGTTAAAGATATCCAAACCTGCCATATCGGAGATATGATTACTCTGAAAAATGTCACGAAAAAATGGTGCAACGGTAAAACAGAGTTCCATGTCACGCGGAATGACTCAGTTGAGAAACACAAATAAACCTGCCTTTTTTTCTTCGAAATTGTAATATAAACCTTCTTTGTTATGAAATACCAAGGAGGAGGTTGCATCATGCGGCCGCATTATCAACCGCCCCGTGATAAACAATATTTTCATACAAAACAAAAAATCGATAAACGAGACATGGCTGCTCTCAAGAAAAAGGCTGTGTTAATCCAGCGGAAAAAGCAGTTCATCCGCTATGAGGAACGTTTCATCAAAGGTTAGCATCCGCCTTGGATATACTTCTTTTGTTGCTCAAATGCGAGTTGTGCTTTCTGCAGTTCACGTCCCAGGTACAGGTAATGCTCCGGGCGTAGACTGGGAACTTGGGAGGCGATCGTATCTGATAAGGCATCAGCCTTGGTTCCTGTGAAAACCTTTTGAAGAACCCCTGAGACAATCCGTTTATTTTTGTATACATTTGAGTAGTACTCGACACGGATGCATTTCCTATCGAGTTCGATGACAAAAAAGCCCCGGGGGTCAAGGATGACGTCTTTTTCTGTTGTTTTTTTCGCTTTAATCAAAGGAATTTCTCTATCCACCATTCAGAATCTCTCCTGCGGCAGCAAGGTTTTTTAATTTTTGGAACGCGATGTCACGGGGGAGTAAGCGTTGTCCGCAATCAGGCGCGATTTGAACTACGTTTCCATTAAAGACAGTGATTGCTTTTTTGACATGGGTAACAATTTCTTCAATGGATTCAATCCTAACATCATCGGATTGGACAGCGCCAACGCAGATGTTTTTTCTACAGGGGTACTCGACGAACACGTCGAACAGATGTGGTGATGCTTTAAACTCATGGGAAAGCACATCAACGGGCATATCGACGAGTTGAGGAATGATACGGGTTACGTCACCGCAGACATGCAGACGGGTTGGACGAGATAATCCTTCCGTTATTGTTTGAATGAGTTCCGAGGCGTACTCTGGTAGTTCATTGGAAAAGACTGGTTCATCGATGCTGATGAAATCAACGTGTTTAGCGAGAAGCTCTGCTTCTTTTCGAAGTGCATGAGCAAAATCAAAGGCGAGTTCTTTTTCATCATGATAAAATGAATCGACAGATGATTTTGTAAGAGTATACGGACCAGTGATTACCCCGATGAGCCTGACGTGTCTTGGAAGGAGTCGTTTCGCAAAGATTTGATCCGTTACAGTGATGGGAGCTTGGTATCTGACATGTCCGATAATCTCTGTTCGTTCTCGAATCCTGCATCCTTTCAATTTTCTGGTGAATAACTGGATAAAAGGATCCCTGGTTTGTCCATCTGACACGTAGGTGATGCCTGCTGTTTTCATGTCATGAACCGCTTGTTCAATGTATTTCGACCAGGATGTTAGCTGCTCAGTAAAATAATCATTCATTAAATCCTGGGTATTAATGGGGATTGGATAAGACCCGATGACGCTGGTTTTTATCTTCTGTTTCATTTGAGCAGTTTTCTCCGAGGATGTGATGCCGCAGGGCTGATACCAAAATAATTCTCCGTGTACTCGGAGATGAGGATATCTTGCCATGCGATGAGGGGAATAACCAGTTCAGCGTTTTCTACTGGACCGAAGAGTGCGTAGTCTCCCCCAAAGAGAGGGATGGTGTTATTGGAGGCGACATCCACTGTTTTTTTTGCGAAGGGAAAATCGTTTAACCATCGTGATTTCTCAACAACGTTATGAATCGCACAACCCGTTGGAAGACCGTATTCTTCCTTAATAACCGGAAGGGCAGCGATAGCAGCGCCACTATTCTCGCCAGGGGCGAGTGCGGCGGTATCTATGAGGAGTTTTTCAATACCTACATCCCGAGCGGTTTTTAGAAGGCCGGCTTCAAGCAGATGTGCCCCGTTCTCTAACACCTCTATTTTCCCATCGGGTGATTTATCTTTTGGGTTGAACGCGACAATGATTGCTGCCTCCGGCGTATATGTTTTTAATGCTTCGTTTTCTTCCTTTGTTATGCCGATATGTATGGAGTTATAAATTGTTCGAGGGAGTAATTCTCTGCGGGCAAGTTTTTCTAATGTCTGTATCTTTAGTGAAGGTTCAATGATATCAATGGAGAAAGGCTGTTTCTTTGGAATTACTTTTTCGATAAATGAGAGAATTGGTTCGATATACTCGATTTTTCTGATGAAAAAATCAGGTACGACTGGGATCCCAGTCTGCTTGCTGCGCTCATAGAATATCTGTAGGTGTTGTTTTGCATCGTGAAAATCAGGTTCCCCTTTGAAGAACAGCCCACCAAAAAGGACTGTTGGGTACATTCCTGGTTGTCCACCGATGGATATCCCTGAGATGTCGAATACCTTTTGTTCTTTTGTAAACGAAAACATTTATGTGCCTCTCTTCCGTATTTTTCCTAAATAATCGATAAGTATTCTTGAATGTAACGCTCGATTGTCTGTGAGGGTGACGGTAGCCTGCGGTTTCAATCGTATCGCGATGTATGGTTCTCCGAAAGACGGGGGCGCTTTTCGTACGCATTCAGCGATGATGTCATCGATTTTTTCTTTTTGTTTTTCCCCGATTAAATCGATGACGGTGAGTTGAGCTTGAAATCTCTGGATTGCTTCTTCTTTTAAGTTTTCGATATATGGGATTGCTCCAGGGGCTTGGATGATGCGATGGTTGTGGTCTATCC
>Ga0209287_10000527_pt1 | contig 22253 bp, 27 predicted proteins | sample PPLLak3cmMay2015_2_FD_187255 | JGI IMG/M metagenome (GOLD analysis project Ga0209287, IMG submission 187255) | Freshwater sediment microbial communities from Prairie Pothole Lake near Jamestown, North Dakota, USA - PPLs Lake P8 Core (1) Depth... | ecosystem: Environmental > Aquatic > Freshwater... | reverse complement strand
GTAAATTTACAAATCAATCAGTTAAATATCAGTTAAAAACCATTCGTAAATTTACAAATCAATCAGTTAAATATCAGTTAAAAACCATTCGTAAATTTACAAATCAATCAGTCTTTATGCTTCAATAATTTCTATTCGATCGTTATCAAATAAAGCAACTTCATTTTCTGCAATTTCAATTCGACCTGTTGAAAAACTTTCAGGTTCTTCTTGTGGGTCATCACTTACCGCTGCTTCTACGACCGCTCCTGCAATCCCCGGTATAGATACTCCAGGACTCGAATAAAAAATAGAACCTTTAAACTTATCGGGTATGACATCCATCCCTATACCAATACCTGCTCCCTGATCAATAATACCAGCTTTAATCATAGCATCCCCGTTTGATGGATATACCCCGTCATCGGTATACTTTGTCAATGTTATTTTAAACCATACATATTTACTTTCGGGTACAGAAAAGCAAACCTTCTGTTCATCACCGTTTGAATCAGTAATATCTACTTCTGTATTTCCAACAGTCTGTATTCCAGCGGGCTTCAAATCCCATATCTTTTGTGCTATTTCATTTTCATTACCTCCTGAAACTACTATTTCAAACGAGTGTGGCGGACGTCCATCTACTTCTGCAGAAGTACGATTTTCATACCCTTTCGCAAAGATAACTGAATCAACTTTATCTAACAGTTCAGCACAGATTGAACTTAAAGAACCGCCACCACCAGAAGTCAAGGCTTCGGCAAACCGTATCCTTAATTCGGTGTCGGATTCTGCTTTCCTTCCAGGAATACCAGCAAGAAGATTATTAACAAAATCAAGTCCAGTCACCGGTGTTTCTATCTCCGTAATATCTCCTTCGGTAACTGCAATTGCATCCAGAACAATAGATTTAGAGTGACCTATATTCCAAAGAATAAGATTTTCTGTTACTCCTATTGTAAAGAAATTATTCTTTGCTATAACTTTACAACCCGAACCATACGCTTCAGCGTCAATAGTTGCCTCCGCAAAGTCAGTTATTTCACCAATTAACCCAGATATAATATCCGCAATAGAATCACCTTCTTGCGCTGTATATGTATATTCATGTTCATCTATTGTAATTGTATAATCATCATCGACTATAACCTCTGGAACTGTAACAACCGCTTCTTGTAAATCATTAGATAAAGTAACTTGTTCGGTAAGCTCATGAATAGAATTATTTACTGTTGACTTAAACAGTGTTGACCCCGCTGGGATAACCGTTCCGGAACTGCCGGACAGCAGAATTTCAGTAACCGTTGACAAAGCTTCCAGACGAGTAATGCCTTTATATTCTGCAATATAATCTAAATTAATTCCTTCCGCTTCAGATGGATGCAATGCATGATATAAAGCACCGAGGGCTTCCCATATATCAGTAATAGGTTTTGAAAATATACTTAACAATACACCATTGACCGACCCCGGCGTAGTTAAAATATTTGGAAATTGAACAATCGAACTATCTTTAAGCTCTTGTTCAATTTCTGGGAATCTTTTTTGGTTGAAGCCTTCTGTTGTTAATCCGTAAATCATATAACCTTCCTAAGTTAAATTCTTTGTAATTGAGAATTATATTCAAGGATTTCAATAATATCATCTGTTTCCATTATCACTGTTTTTATAACACCGTCAATAAGATTCATATCTGGTTCCTTTACAAAGACAATGCCATAAAAATTTATCCCGTCTCTAATGTCCAGGAACCAGTCATTTATAAAGCTTTGCAATCTTATTTTTAAATTCTGTCGAACCTTATCAATGTTATAAACAATATCAAAATCATTATTAACTATTAGTAAATCATGGGTTGATCCAAGACGTAAATCACATGGATCAGTTTTTTCTTTATTATAATAATTCTTTGCTTCTTCTTCTTGAACCGTTCCCAGTGGAGGTATTGTAATTTGTTCGGTAAGAACCAAAGCACCATATTTAGATTGTACTTTAAAGGTTACCTGTAAACTCATTCTGGAACTTGTTCGTAGAACCGGAACCGGTACTGGCTCACCTTCTTCTTCTAAAATATGAAATCCAAAATCATAATCCCTGGCTAAAAGAACAGTTACTTTATATTCTCCATTAGAAGATATTACGAATAATAAATTTAATGTAAAATCAAAAAAGAAACAATCAACAGAAATATCACCTTCCCCCTCCGGAGTAAAACTATTGTTTAACTCAATAGTTTCCGCCTCCGCATTAAATTTAAAAATATCAAATATAGTACCGGTTGACATTACCCATGAACCGCTATCGGTACTTTTTGTAAATAAAATTGATTTTGAATATGTATCTTCATAAATTGATGTAGTCGCTTGTCGCATTGTACCGTCAGTTTCATAAACTATTGCTCGCGGTTTATTATTATCCAGTAAACGGATGAATATTGTTCTACAACCGCCATCTCCAGTTATTCCCCATATTTGATATGCGCCTGTTATTAAAGTCGTTGACTTATATGTAAGTAATCCATCAATAGTATAAGCATAAGAATTTATTGTGTAGTTTCCACCGGTGACATCAGATAGTGCAAAGACAAGCATATTAACAGGGTCACACCATACCATCCCAGAAATATTAGTCCCCTCCGTGTCAAGAGCGGTAAGGGAATAACCAACTGGATCATAACGATACGAAATTAATGTTTTTGCTCCTGGAGTTGGATTATTATAATCATTACAGAACATTATCTTATTTGTTGTATCAAGAGTTATAAATGGACTTGACCCTCTTGTACTTCTTGAAGCGTTTGATTCCTGTACCCTATAAGTTATTATACCCTCGGAGTCATAAGTAAACATTTTTATTCTATAAGCACCCGCAAATAATATCATTGAGGATGCATCACCTGTCAAAACTAATGGAGAAGAAGTCCCAACCGCTTCCGATACTGATAAATAACTTAACTCACCGGCAGCATTATAACGATAACTACGTATCTTATGGTCTCCACCGTCAATTATAAAAGCAAGTAAATTAACAGTATCACACCATATAAATAAACCATAATCATCCCTAATTATTTCATTTAATTGCTTTAATGTTATCATTTCGGACCACCTTCTTTAAAACCAAATATTGCTAATATATATTCACCGGTCTCTTCCGCTGTAAATTGAATACGTGCTCCTCCAGTGAGTATATAATCATAAGGTAAAATCGGAGGTGATACTTCATCGTTATCACTAAAGTATGTTGAAGCTTCTCCAATATCGCTTGGTTTCCATATAGCCATTGCAATATTTAAAAAGAAAAAATTAGAAAGTGTTTCACCTGATTCGATACCTATAGTATACTTTTTTCCTGCAATAGCTTGAAATTTAAAATATACACTATAAGTTAGTACCTCTCCTCCGGAATAGTCTGTAAAGCAAGAAGCTTGCAAAATACCCTTCTGACATAAAATAGGTGTTTCAAATACCCCACCGATTCTATCAGTATAATCATCTATTGTATGCATCTATTCCGCCTTTACTTTTGAAGTCATGTGAGTACTTCCTAAATCATTGTTGAACACGTTTACTAAAGCGGGAACCGCTGGAACTCGTACACCAACAGTTCCGACCAATACGGAAGGACTCGACGTTATTCCTGCATGGGTTGTTGGATCCGCTGCAATATTATGAACATGGTTATTAAATAAATCTGCGAAACTTTCATTTATCAATTTTTTAAAAGTATCTATTCCAAGCTCAATGTTGCCATTCGGTTTTATCCTTATTAAACTATCGTTGAAATAAATTTCTAAATTATTACCTCCAGAGTCTTTATTAGAAAAGGTATTTAAAGAAATAATTGCAATGCAATCTGATATATCAAACTTTCTATTTGACTGTGGAACTGCTTCTTTGCCATTACCTACGAGCCACGTGTCTATGGATCGCTCTGGAACAATTAATAAAACCGATTTATTTTTAAATTGACTTTCAGGTAACCTCATACCACTATTTCCAATACTGAAAGATAACACTGGGACTGCTTCAATTGGTTTATAACTTGCAGTTGATCCATCCAGATATTTCTTTTTTATTAACGGTTGAACTGTTGCTTTTCGAGTTACTGAATCATAGGAAAGTATTTTACCTGGTAGACAAGTATGAACACAACTATTGATTATATTTAGAATAATATTTTCAATTACTTTAATAAATTCACCGGAGTTACTCATTATATACCTCCGAAGTAAAACTGGTTATATTCTCTCCTCCAGGCATATTAGATCCACTATGGTTTACGTCAATTACTTTTACAGTAATATCTTTCGTAAATTTATTAGAAGCTATTTGAACAATACTTCCAGGCTGGATAGAAGCCTGTAATAAACTTATAACTTCCCATCCATTTCTAAAAGTATTTTTTGAACCTTCTGATTCACTTTCGGAAGCAGTAGAAGCCTCTTCATCCTTTATTTTAATTTCCTTCGGGCTTCCAATTAAACCTGTATTTTTTGATAAATAAATTCTACCTTTTAAATTACTGGTTATTCTTTTCTTATCCCAGAATACAAGAAGCCCGTTCTGGATAGACCATTTTAAATTTAAGTCTGAACAAATATTATTTAATGCGTTTACGAGTGTTCCGTTAAAACTACTACCAGTCAAATACTGCTTATCCAGTATTGGAAGTAAATTTATATCCGACCTCATTTTAATATTATGTTCTTTAATTAAATACAATAAGATTTGTTTTGCTGTACTTCCAGATTTGAATGAATAAATAACTTTTGTTTCTTTTAATAATTTGTTTCCATCCAGTGCTTCAATAGTAAAAATTCGTTCTGGTTTTTGTACCATAAACTGTGTAAAACATATATCACCTTTGAAAATAATCTGTAATGGTCTTTCATCTTCATATCCAGCACTCAACACAATTACACAATTTTCTTTTGTTATTCTATTTTTAACTGTATCTGAAAGGTTATATATTTGTAAAGATAATGTGTTTTCTTCCTTCCCCGCTGTTTTAACAATTGTGAATGCCATTGCTAAATCAGTGATTGTGGTTATTCCACCATTAATATTCATATCAGAAATTTCAGCTTTGATCACTGGAAAAAACATTACAGTTCATTCTCCTCAATATATACAAGACTTAACCTTCCATTGGTAAAATCATTTCTACCAATGGATTTTAAATTACCAGAAGTATCAATTGCGGCAATAATACCTTTTGGAAAGACATCCCCGGTAAATGACTTTAATAAATTAAAATGGAGTACTATCTTTTTGCCATAAAGTATAGGAGTTCCTATTCTATCAAACATATCAAAAGACCAGCTTTGTTCCCGTGTATTGTAATGGAAATGAAATTTATATAGAATAGAATCAAGTTCAATTTCTTGTAAAAAAGAAGCATTTTCTGAGAATGGTATTGTATACATATTTTAACTATACTTTAAATAAAGGTTAGAGACAATAGAGCCTGTTTACCGGACTAAAAAAATTAAAACCGGAGTTTATTACTATTAAAAATAAACCTCCCTGTAATAGCCTGTAATGTTGTTTAAAAGCCTATTATTTTTAGTCAAAAAGCCCGAACGTAATTTTATATAATCCAGATTCTCCTGGGACTTTAGTTTTCTCCGGCTGTCCTTTATCTGTTGTACTGGAAGTCTGATCCGGTGTTCCAGTCCCAGCTTTATCCGATACAAGATTTACTCCTGCAACAAACTGAGTATTGACTTTTATAAGTTTTGTAAATGTTACTGTAAATGTCAAACCTTGTCCAGAACCATACGTTCTTGGTATTGTCAATTGAGTAATTATCATATCAGTATAGACTTTTAGTCCGGTAATGACTGTCAATACTTTTGGAATTTTATTTAGTATCTTTTTTCCATTATATTGATTTACTTCAAATCCACCGTATTCTAATAGTTTGTTAAATACAACCTGAACTCTACCACTGGATAACGCTTGTTTTTGTAGATCTGAATTAATTTCTCTTATCGGCGTATCTGACGAAATGCCTTCTATTACCAGTTCTTCTGGATTTCTTTGAACGTTATCAGTAGAAAGTTCGTCTCCTTCGGTTGGATAAGCTGTGACTTGATTAGAATAACTGTGTGTCTCGGAAAGAACCGTGTCCACTTCGATTCCTTCTATCTTTACATTTTGAAAGGTAGTAAAAACAGTTACCATAATTATTCCCTCATCGGGACACTATAGGATAGTTGCCTTGTTAATTTTTTTATCATTACGCCATACACGTCTTCGGCGGTCTTTTTTATTGATTCGGTTGCTTGTAAACTTGTACCTTCCGGAACATAAGTATTTATTGTCGCATCAATTTTTATTGCCTTTTCAGGTGGTGTATTCAACCTGTTAATTAAACTTAAATTCTTTCCTCCAAGCTCTGGGTCAAAATTATTTATAGAAGAAGCATCTGAAAACTTTTGTAAAGCATCCACAACTAATTTCATTTTATCCAGACCCCAACCAACCTTACTCCAGATAGTATCCCACCACTCTCCTATTTTTTGGATAACCGAATGTAAACCAGCTCCAGCATCTTCCCAGAATGGAATCCACTTTTCTGTAATAAAAGTATGTAACCAACCGCCGAGATTAAAAAAGAAATCATTCCACTCCTTTGCAATGGTTTTTATACCCATTACTTCACTTAATTTTTCCCACCATTTAATCATTTCACCAATAAAGCTTTTTCCACCCTTTTTGTAAACAAGGAAATCTTCAACGAGTAATGTAATAGCTGCAATAACCGCTGCGATTGCCGCTGCGATTGCTATAAACTTCAAAGACATTAATCCCATTGAAATACCGGTCGCCATAGAAACTGCTTTAATAGAAACAAACAGTGTACGAATTATCATACCTGCTTTAATTAAAGATGAAAGAGCTATTAGTAAAGGACCAATTGCCGCTGTTAGTCCACCCATAAAAAAAATAGCCGAGACAAGCTCTGGACTTACCTTTTGAAGAGTACGAATCAAATTTTTACACCATTCTGTAAACGGTTTTAAAATCGGTTTTAATGATTGACCTATGAGTTCCAAAAGGTCATCAAGAGCATTCGCCAACTGTTTAAAACCAAAAGAAGCTTCGGCAGCAGCTTTTGCCGCTCCTCCAAACTTTGCATCAAGTAAATTCAACATGAGAATCTGAGCCTTCTGTAATTGCCCAGATTTGACAAGGTTTGTTATTTCTTTTTTCTGTTCGGCAGTAAATTGAATGCCAGCACGACCGAGCGCCTGTAAACCGACTAATGGATCATTTAATGCTTTACCCAACTGGAGTGTAGTTCCATGTAAAGCTTGCATCCCTCCATTCGCTCCGCTCATCCTCTGGGTAACATTAAGAATAGCTTCTTGAGTTCTATCAAAAACCTCCCCGGAAATATTTTGGAAAGTTAATAATGTGGCAGAAACACCTCCCAAAATGTCATCGTCAGCAAAAAGAGTTTCCTTCTGAAACTTGTTTGCCATATCGGATAGTTCTTCAAGTGTTCGCTTTGCCGATCCACCAGTTGATTGTATTGCCTGAAAAACTTGAGCGGAAGCTGTATCTTGTTTTGATGCCGCTCTCACAACCGCTGTAACTATTCCAACGAAAGGAAGCGTAACACCAAGGAGCATTTTTTTTCCTGTCTTGGAAAGACTTTGTTGAAATCCATCCATTCGTTTCTGAGCTGAAACGAACTCCGCTTCATCAATTTTAAATCCAATCAGATTGACAAGTTCTCTTACAGTAATCATATTACAACCTTAATCCAAGATCGTCAGGGTTTCCTCCAGCGTTACGAACAAGAAAGATGAGTGAAACTTTTATAATGTTAAGTTGATTTTGAAGTTCTTGTACGTTTTGTGGAGCAGAACACGTTCGAACATGATTATCAAATTTTTGATTTATTTCAATAATACGCTCTGAGGCATCACACTCTTCAACATGCTTTTCTATAATGGAGGACATTGGTAATTTATGTTCTATAGATAGATGAGTTTTAACCGCTTCCGTAACCAATACCCCAGCGTCTTTTATAATGTCAAGCCTTGATCTATTTGTTATAAAAGCATAAACAAAGAGTCCAGAAACGGCAGATATTAAAATACCTACTGTAATTTTTTCAATCATATAATACCTATTCCTTCTCGATTAACACATGATCAATATCACTTTGTATATTTAAGAAGCTGATTAATCTATGTAAATCATCCAAAGAATATGAAGTTTCTAATTCATGAAGCGTGACTTTACCGCTTAAGACTGCCTCCCAGATTATTCCTTCTTGCATTAGACTTTGATCAATATTAGATTCTATAAGAGCTATTTCGTTTCTTGATTTGTGGCGAGGCCTGGAGCTCCTATAATATTTTTCCCAGCCTCTGCTCCCGCTAAAAAAGAGTTTACATCCACAATAACGAATTTAAGAACCTTAAAAAGTAAAGTATCTTCACCGGTAAAAACTGAATCAAATACTTCACCTTTTGATACTTCCAACCCGTTTATTCGAGTGAAGGAAAGTAACTCTAAAATTAGAGGAACAACCCCGTCTGATGATAGAATGGGGGTCAATGCTGGAATTAATTTAAGTATGACTTGAGGATCATCCAAACCTTTACCCTGCGTAATAGCCTTTAATTCTGGAAATGAAAAATGGCTAAGAAAAGGAAGGATAATAGCAAACAGCTTTGAGCGAACAGAAAGAGACTGCCTCGCTGGAAAGGAACTGGAGATAACCGTTACAGTAACTCCAGTTGAATTCGTCAATAACTTTTCTACATTGTTAATCATAAAGACCTCCTGGATAGTCTAAATATTAATGGTTTTTACACTGTTGGGACTTGTATGTTTCCGCCGACATACATTCTTAGTGTCGCACAATCCAAAACCCATTCACGATTCTCAACTCCTTTACTATAGATAGATGATGCTGGTTTACGAATCCAGGCAAATCCAGTCGCAATCTTGGTTGTACCAAGTAGATCTTTAATAGATACCGGAACAATACCCGTATTCGCCTGTCTATCCATAATTACAAGAGCCATGAGCAAATCATTTGACAATGAAGATTGTTTCAATGTAAACGTAATTGTTCCACTGAAATCATTCTGTTTAATCCTCGTTGTCAAACCATCAGCGCCCGTTGTCTTTGTGTAGAAGTCAGCACTGTATTCTGCATTGATAAAAGTTCCATCAGCAAAACCACCGATGATTCCTTTACCGACGGTGGTCACCACCATTGCAGGGTCTATCGTTGCGATTCCCGGGGTCAACATACAAACCTCCTTTTAAATTCTGATTTTGAAATTCTAATTTATACAGTAATCGAACTATAACTTTCGTTATATTTTGACAATACCATTAATTTGAACACGGTGGATAGGATTATTATACCAACAGGTAAACTTGATATCCTTTGCAAGTCTAAGAAGCCTGTCGTTTTGCAGCACTTCACTTATCTTTGGGACACTTGTAAAGAAGCCACCGGTCTGTACATTACCTGTAAACTCCTCGGGACTGATTGCTTTTGCCGCTTGCTCAATCTCAAGAACCTGTTGAACAGCAGATTCAAGCAGACCAAGACCCTCAGACGTAAACGGAACCTTTTCATTGTTTACTAATAGACTGTAAACGTTCGTCTGTATTTTTGAGTTTAACCACTCCAGCCAGATAATCAGATCAAGGAATTCTCCAGTACCGACCCACCCTTCTTGAAGTATGTTCTGTCCTCCAACCGATTCATAGGAAGAACAATACTTTGCAAAAAGGTTTGTTTGCTGTGTTGAATTTAATGAGTCCACTCCCGACCCCACTATTGTCTTGAACATAGGAGTATAAGTTCCCGGTCTACGAACTGCAAGAAGACTCGAAAGACCTGCATCAATATAGTCTGTTGCGGCATTCGCATGATATATACAACAAGCTTTATCGAGAGCACCATCTTTTATGTAAAAAGCTAATGAGCTGTCGTCGTTACCTACTGTGTCCAGGATATCACCGTCCGTTCCAGCACTTGTCGAAATAAATATTCTTCTGTTCGCATTACACCAGTCCGCCGTATCCTCCTGATCACCTTGAGTTCTACTTGCACAGACGACGTAGAAGAAGTTACTGTTTTCGAGCATAATAGCAGCGAGCGCCACTTTATGGTCTGTATCTTCACTATCTACACGACCAACGGCGAACTGTGTCGGTCTGGGACTCTGGGAAGCAATAGCTTCCGCTGCAAGGTATTCGGGTTTTTCTGTCGGAGTAGATCCAAGAACCGCTGCGAGTGCAGTGAGATCGTCGGTTGAAAAAACAGCATACCGAGCATCATCTTCAAGTTCGAAATTTTCACCGAGGATAAGAACCATATCAAAAGCCGCTTGACTTATAGGCTTTGATTCCCGGAGAATAGTAACCTGTACAATCCTGTCAACTTTACTCATAATAATCTCCTTTTAAAAAATTTAATTAGAGGTGATTGAACCTTCTAATAAGTGTTCGGTCTGAATTAATCCATTAACTGTACAATTTATTATTTGTAGTTCCTTTATAGTGCTCGATCCTACCTTTATAGTACCATTTATTTCTACTCCTTCTATAGTAGACAAATCCAGTTCATCGCTTATAGTTGTCAGAAGGAACATTGCATCCATCGCAGCGCGTTGAGTAAATTGATCGTTTTCTCCAAGACCAGTTAAGTTCTGTATTTTACCCTTCTGAAGTAAAGTAATTCCAGCGGTATGAAATAAAGAACTATACTGTTCTAATTTAGTTACGACACCAATATGATCAAGAATAGAAATGGCATTATTTGAAAAACATTGTATTCGAATATCTAATGTCTTATCTGATAGAATCCTGGACATTTTATTCTGATTAACTGGAGCCCACGCATCATGACCAATATCAACTGCAGAAAGTAAAGCTAAAGTAATATAATTCGCGGATGGTGCTGGAGCATTTTGATTTTCCCAGATTGTAGGTAAACCGGAAGCTCCAGATACCCAGTCGTAAATAGCTTTTTCAATTAAATTGAAATCAATCATATTTTAATAACTACGTATTCAAAATGACTTATTATATTGTTCTGCCACCCACCTCTACTATGTACTTCAAAGTCCTGACCATTAATAATAACTATATCTGGATTCTGTTCTTCAACCGTGTTTAATAAAGATGAACTAAACAAACGATAAGATTCTACCGTCTGCCTTCCTTCGGGTAATGATTTCTTCTGTCGTGGTGTGAGCGGTTGAACACTTGCAATGACTACTCCATTAATAACTGTTTCACCAGTCCATTTTCCATCAGTAAATACACCGTTTACTTTTGATTTAGTTATTAATGTTTTTCTTGGTATCACTCAAAAACCTCTACATGAGTAACCGTATTAATCATCTGTCCTGTATCTATAAGAACTTTTGTCGGAGCTGTTCCAGATAAAAATTGTGTTCTCTTTCTCATCTTTCTTTTTATTGTGCTCGGTTTATTTGGAGGGGTTGTTATTGCTCTTATTTTTTCTTTAATTCTATCGGCTGTAAACTCACCAATTAAACCAAGAGCCTGTGGAATAGTAATAGTTCCTCTTAATAACCTGTCGTATAAAACGTCAATCAACTGTTGTATTTTTTCTTTATTTTCCTTGAAACTTGTTGACATAAACGGACGAGCGGGTATATGTTTCGTACCATATTCATTAAATGTTGCTATATCCGAAACGTCTGCCATTGTTTTTTGATCACCAGATGCCGGCTCCTTTTCGGTTGGAAACCCAACCTTTGTGTAGGCCGATTTGTATTTTGTTAAGGTCTCTTTAATGGTATTCCAGCCTTTATCCTGAACAATTATTTTTATCGTTGCAGCCAACTTGGAACACCCTTTTGAAAAGCGGAAATATTAGTTGTTTGCATTAATCGTAGATATTCCAACCCGAATCCAGTTCTTTTAAGATCTTCGGCATCACTGGAAGAAGCTTGTTTAATTGCGTAACTCCTTGACAGGCTTCCTTCGGATTCTGAAGCTATTTGAGCGCTTCCAATTATACCCGTATCCTGTTCGGTTCCGCCATTTATTTTTTCAATTGTAAATAAATGCATTACCTTCAACGCAACAGCGTTTTCGTATGCATCACCAAAAGCGGCTCGGTTGATACCTTCTTGTGCATACGCAATCATCGTAGATAATCTCGGCGACGTCGAAAACTGCGGAGCGCGAAGGCTTATAATTTGTAAAGTGGTCAACATAAACAATACCTCTAAAGTAAAGCCCTATGCAGGATAATTCTGCACAGGACTTTATTTTTTGGTTTTACGCGTCGATATCCAGATCTGAATCATCCACGTTCCGCCGTTTTTTTCCCGGTCTTTTTTCTGTCACTTCTTTGCTCGGCCATATTGGTTTGATTTCTGTAACCGGAATCTTTGTAACTACCGGATCAATCGGATCATTGTCGATTCTAAGATAACCGGTTTTCATTCCTTCTTTGTAGGATGGATCATTTTGAAATGCCTGGAGTTCAGCTTCGGAGTCAAATTTAAGGTTATTAACTCCCGGATAAATAACTTTTGTCGCAATAACGGTTATTCGTGGAACCGTTCTGGTTAAGGTAAAAGCAACTGACATGAAGACCTCCTGGTTTAAAAATGTAACTTTCTTTTTAAGTAAATAGAACAAGGTAGAGTTTAAGAACCATACCTTGTTCTACTGATACAAAAGGAGCACGGCAAAAAACCGAACTTATATGTTCTCGGCAATGGCAATCGAAATCGGGTAATATACAAACACCGATGCAAACCGTGCATGACAAGGAACGATGAACTCAAGACCCTTTTCCTGTGGAGGGAACTGTTCGTATCCCTGTGGGATCTCAAGACTGAACTTGTCAATGCTGTTTTTATACGTAATAGCGCAATCAGTGTTTGCGACCGCTCCTGTGGAGGGAACCGGATTCACATCATTCAGTTCTTCCAGCCAGTCCCATTTTGTAATATGCGGATTTGCCTTCTTGACAAATTCAAGAATTGTGGTATCCGAATAGGTTGAACGGGGCGTGGTGGAAATTAGAGTGAACTGCTCAATCGGGCAAAGGAACGTATCCGGAACCTCATACCCTTTTGACAATCTTATGGGCGTGTTGACAAGTGTGTTGATATCTGCTATAATCGCGTCTGCGGTCTTGTCCGCCCATACATAATCTGAACCTTCAACTGCGACTTTATAGCTCGTTACGTTCGCATGGTAAAGCAGACCGGTCAATCCCTGATACGTCTTGTCAGCGGCACGAGCTTTCCATGCCGACTTATTTATCAGCATCTCGATTGCCCGTCTTGCCGCGATTGCTTTTGAGGCCTGTAGAGGAATGCCTGCTTTTGCAGCATACCGAACATCCTGAACCGTATACCCAAAAGAGTCGCCGATAGAACGAACTTTAATTGACTCTTCAACGCCCGAAATATCGACCCTCGGTAAGTCGTCAGCATAAGACGACAAAAACTGAGCGATGCCGTGTTCGGTAAATGACCGAGCGGTTATCGTATCAGCGGCTGGACCCGCTTCCATCGATATCGGCATGAGTCCATTGAGCGCCTTCATTTCCGGGAAAGGCTGATCATAAGTTCTCGTCTTGACATGCTCCAATTGTCTGGAGAAATAAATGGACTCTTGTCCATCAAGGTTAGTAAAACGTTTCGGCATAAATAATCTCCTGTTAAATGTATATGAAAAAACTAAAAGTAAAGCTCATGTTCGTCCGACTACTACCCTGGATCAGGGTAAATTAATTTCCAGAATCGCAATACCTGCTCCACTTGTTGCCGAACAGAATTTTCCGCCAGTCGCAAGGTTTGTAGAAGAGGTCTTGCAAAACTTTCCACCGACGGGAGACAGGTCTACGTATGCAGCATCATCGATTGCTACTGCTTCGGAGACAACCGCTTGGATACGACCTTTCGTTATATACGGAACAGCGTCGTTCTCAAGATACTTTCCAGAAGTACAATGAGTATGCATTGCGACTCCACGGAAAACATTATCGTGAGTGTATGCTGGAGTAATTGTCGCCTGCGTAGACCCTTCGGTTACCAGAGCATCAGCGATAACAATTTCAACGTGATCGGTTTTAACCGTTATAACTCTTGCAGCGGTAACTGAAGCAGATACACCAGTCATTGCCGACAAAGCGGCAGCGATCGCAGTCATCGTCGCGTTATGAGACGTTCCATAGGTCACCTCGGCCATTGAAACACCGTTTACCTTCAAGTTCGTTTTGTTACCGGTTATCAAATCAGCGCTGAAGGTTAAGGTGGCAACGTCATTAACCGGGGTCGCAACGTTATTGCTCCCGGCTTCGCTCACGACTGCAGTCCCGAACTCAATTGTTTTGAGAGCGGTTCCTGATTTCTTATCAACAGGACCAATGTCCGCCAACGCTCCTGCAAAGGGAGACGGCATATCCAAAGGATAACTCGTGTTCATATTTACCTCGTTTTGTTAATATTTATTTGACTTTTGGTTAATAACACAAAAAAAATTAGATGTGAATAAACGTATATTGCTTTGTGATGGTTATTTCTTTTTACCCTGTAACCGGTCGTTGTATTCTTTCCGAGCCATTTCAGCGGTCCTGACAGTTTCCTGATTTGCTGAATCACCGAAAACGGTTTTCTTTTGTGCAGCAGAAGCGGTCTTTCCTTCCACGTCATCATCATCATCATCATCGTCATCGGTGTCACCTTTATCAGCACCATCAACGACCACGAATGCACCATCGCAAAGTGCTCGAACATAGTTCGGGTCTTTACCTTCCAGCTCCAGCTTCGGGAACTTTTTCGTTACGACAAGCTTCCGGATCTGCTCGTTTGACAACTCAGATACGTGCTCTTTTTCAGCCGAATCCAAGAAAGGCGTCGCTTTTAAAATCAACTCCGAACGTTCTTGAACACGGTCGGTCACAAGCTTCTCAACATCAACCGCTTTAAGTTTTGCGAGTTCAATGTTTGAAGAATCCAGAACCGCTTTGGTTTTTGTTATTTCCTGAACAAGCTCCGCGATCTTTACTTCGCCTTTTTTCAGCGCATTGATTACCTCGGGAGCTGCTTCATACTCGATACAGTCGAGCATAACTTTTGGTAGTGACATAGACTTCTCCTTTACATTTTGATTTTTAAGGTTTTCATCATCATCATTGTCATCATCATCTTGTTTTCTTAATTCATAATAACTTCCATCCATTAATTTTAATCTGACATCAGACCCTGCTCGACCTTTACTTAAGACAGCAACATGGTTGTAAACAATATCGACCTGTCTTGCATCATACGGAACTGTATTATAAATTCCAGGAGTCTCTTCCAGTGTTGATTCATACCCACAAGAAAGTTCAAGTTTACCCTCGTCTTTAATTGCACTGATACCATTAGAATCCATAATGCATAAAGAAACGGTTACGAACTGTCCATCAGCCTTTACATCTTCACCAGTAAATCCAATACTGAATTTCTTTGCTGTCGTTGCATCAAGGAGAACAACATTCGGGTCTTGTGTAATAGGATGGTCATTCGTAGCTGGAATCATTTTGAGCGTCTGTAAACTTTCCTGTTTGAACACGTCATCAGGATGTCTAAGAACTCTTAAAGGAGTACCGTCTTTTTGTTTGTAAATCAAAATACCGGTTCGAGTAACACGAGCCGAACCTTTATAATAACCTTCTTTCGTTTTGTATAGAAAAACTTCACCGGTATCGTTAAAAATGAATTCTTTCTTGTTTACCATACGGTCTCCTTATACTATAAAAATAGCTTAAAGTATAATAATATACCCTTTATATATCGCTTGTTTTTGCTATAAAATACCGTCTACCACTGGAGAAAACCTATACCGGAACTGCGTCTATTTGAATAAACCTTCCGTGATACGTTTTGTAAATATCCTCAGCTTCTTCTGGTTCTACCCCAAAGGATTCCAGCTCCTTTATAAAAACGTCTTTTGGTATAGCTTCTAATTCCTGTATTGGTTTATCTAAATATTTTAAGAGCTTTACAACTGAAACTGACCTCGGCATATTACCCTCCTTACCTTCTATAAATTTACAAGATAATCAGTCTTAAGACACGCTTAAGCCTTTACTTTTAAAGTACTCATCGAACGCTTTACGTATGGAAGCAAAATCTATTTCTTTAATATAATAGTTATGTCCGTTCCTGAGTGCAGCGAGGCACGCTTCTGTATCATCAAGCTTCTCCCAGATATACTGGGAATACGCTCGTGCAAACAGTTCCCGATCGTCCACTAAATATTTAAGGTGTCTATACTGTTCGGTTACTCCCCCGAACAAAGGCTCGGCTTCATCCATCTGATATTTAAGTTTCCTAAAATATTCTGTTTTTTTAATTGCCTGTAAAACCGTATTGTCTTTCCATTGATCCAACTCAGAATGTAAATGATGACCGAACTCATGAGTAAACGTCTGCCTGGCGCTCCCAAGATGTGACGTCACTGTTACTCGAATTTCATTTACTTTAGCAGTATACGACCCATTAGTTGCTCCTGGAAATTCAGCGAATGCAAAATCAATTACTTCCGCTCCTTTTGGAAGCTTATGAACCTTATCAACAATCCCATCAATACGATCTCTTATAGTGTTTCGTTGTCTAATACCTTTGTCTTTTATACGGGTTTCTGGTTCGTAGGATCTACCATAAACATTAATATAATTGATATCCGTAACTGACCTTTTTAATACGGTTTTGTCTCCAAACCCCTCTACAGATTTACGAACAACAGGCTCTGCTCTAACGACAGGCTCTGTACGTACAGCGGCATTCTGTCTGGGAACCGGTTCTACAAGAACCCCAGCTTTACGGGCTTTTCGTGCCGCTCGTAAAGCTCTAATCCTGTCTTGCTCTTCTGGAGACAAACCTTTTAAAGAACGACTGAACACTGTACCAGACCTATTCTCTGGAATAAACCTTGATATAGGTATTCCACCCCGTTCCCGTTTTATACGTTCGGTTCCTTCCTCCGTGCCTTTACTTGTCGGTACTGCTAAAATGTCATCCATTACCATTTCCGCAGAACAACGACACTGATAGTCTTCTCCAGGATGCCCCTCATACCCTCCTATTTCACCTCGGCTATTCCACTCATTAGCCATTGCCTTTTCTACTGTTTCTGCATAAACAGAAGGGTCTTCCCATTTACAAACCATACCATCTAAAGCTTGGTGTTCTTCACGAACCCGACCATCCTGCGAAGTCCTCCATATATACATTGTTCCACCGAGGGACTCCTGTCGTATCCTTGTCAAATCACCATTTAATTTTCCGACCTGATCCCGTGCAATAAGCTCGGCTCGGCTTTTACCTACTTCGCCCGTTTCTTTTAACAGCTTCTGAACCGTAACCCGTGACTCACCAGTTGTCGGCAGGTCTTTTATCTTTGTTTCGAGTCGGGATATAAGTCGTTCTGGGAGGCTTTGAATTAAACCGATATTATCTTCCACTAATTTATTAAGCCTGTCCTGTAGAGGCTTTGCATACGCTGTATTCGGTAATGCCATTATACCCCGTAGTTTATTCCATTCAACCCGATCCCATGCCTTCGCTGTTCTTTCTACCCCGGAAAGCTCTTTACCCGCTTTTCCTATAATTCCTTTTATTGACTTATCTCTGCCAGCATCATGGAATATATGGAGTACTGACTTGGTTAAAAGCACCATCGTATCTTCAACGACTGTTAAATAAATAGTCAATAACTGTCGTTCTAAAGCGAACGGGTAAACAACCTTTGGAAGCTTTACTTTTGACTTATTCATTTTCTGCTTCTTCTATTTCCTTGCCCTCTGGTAATGCTTTTGATTCGGGTTGTTTTACCTGACTACCGGTATTTTCACTGAACACTATTTTCAATGGTTCGTCACTATACCGACCACCAGAAAAACGAGTAAAGGCGACCTCGTCAGGTGTTGCGACCTGACTATCAACATACAGTTTATCCGTTTCGGCAATCGTTTTTCTATAGGTCGCTTCTTCAGGAGCACTCATCTGCATCAACGGATAAAATTCAATCGACCAGTCTTCAGGTTCTTTTTTATACCCTTCTTTACAAATAAATAAGAGGTGAATAAACCGCTCCAGTACCGGTCGCAGATCTGTTTCCTGTTTCGACTTCACACGATCATACCATCCACGGGTATCGGAGTCCCCTGTCGCATTCAAACCCGCTGGAGAACGCCCGAATAATAATGTTTGTGGAATGCCGCTTGTTGAAGAGATATATCCACCGAACCTGTCTATAAGATCGGCAAGACCCGACACAGAGGATACCTGTCTTGTAAACGTTTCGTTTTTATCTAATAGAATAGAGTTCAAAACGTGCTTTCCGGCATCAATATACTGTAACCGTTTTTTTATTACGTCTTCTTTTCCCGCTGCAATAAAAGCATGGAGACCTTCAATTCCAATTACATCCTGAACAAAGCTGTCTACTATTACAGAGATAGAGCAAAACACACGCCCGATCCGCATTAATGGATCGTACAGATTTTGGTATACGCTTAAACCCCACCCCAGATTTTGGACACGAACCGAGTCAAGGCAATCAACTCCATCAACGACAATACACCGCGAAGCGTGGATAGTAAACGGTGATGAATTATACGGTGAAATAGTATACATTAAAGGTTGTAAATATGTATCCGATAAAATGTTCTTATCGTAAACAATATTTGACACTCTAAATCTATCAAATACCTTTACGAAAGATATACCTTTTATCACTTGTTCGTTAAGCGGTCTGCTTAAGTCAGTCTCGCCGTCTTTAAAGCCGATAGTCATAACTGCTCCACCACAGGCTCTCGCCCAACAAAACAACCGGTTTAAGTGATACAGTAATTTTAAGCCTTCAAACCGCTTCTGTATGTAGACATCGGCTTCGGGATCCTTTACGGCGACTTTAAACCCCGAACGTAACATGTCCTCAACTACAAGATTCACAATACGAGCGGCAATCCCTTCATCCGTGTATAATGCCTGCACATCAATTTCACAAAGTAAATCGCCTTGATTAAATTGTGTATTCCTTGAAGGATCTATCCCGGATTGACCAACACCTTGTATTGTATTCTCCCATCCATCATGATTCGCTATACTCTTTTCCAAGCTCTTTTCTACATCAGACATAATTTTTTCTCCTTCTGTTTAACGGACAGTTCTTACAATGGTTTTCCAATTGTTTTTTCAAATCAATTCTATTTATTTTAATGACCCAATATAAATGAGTAATAACTACAATTAATATCACAGCAAGAACAATAAATAGAACCGACACAGGGTCAGACACTAATAGCAATAAAGTATGTAGTATTAATTTCATTTTTTTTACTGATTACCTTGTAAATTTACGAATGTTATTTAACCGACCACCCCATTCTTGTTCATTATAACCTTTGACCCTGCCATTGCCTTTTCCATATTTATCATTGTACTATATCGTTCGGTATTAAATACAGTATGAAGAGGGTAACGGAATCCATCACAACAGTGATCCTTTACTTTCAGCGGTTCATCAACACCCAAAAGCTGAGAACGTTTATTCCATGTATACCCTGAAACTTCTTCCCTTGTATGTTTACAACGGGCAAGAATCATTAGTCTACCTTCATCCATCATGTTGTAACAATAACGGATACCGTCGATAACCGAATTGTCCGCTGGGATAACATTCGTTTCACCGGACTGTTGTAGAGCGACAATAAATGAAGCTGCAGATGGATCTACGACTGTGAACATGTTACGGCTCGCATACCCTTTGGTAAAGTATTTAAAATCGGTAACGTACTGTCCATCGCCTTTCTGTCTCCCCTCTGTTTCACTACTGTAATAATACTCATCTTCAATACAGGCATATACTTGATTGTTGTGGTGTATAATTCCTATTTTTAAAAATGCACACGGGTTTGATGTACCATAATCCACCCCGGTAATGTAATAGTCTGGGTTGTCATAAGGCGGTGTTTCACGTACATGAACAGGACTATCGTCATCAAAGCAGTCATAGATAGACCCCTCTGCGACGACCCACAGACCCTTGATAAACCGTTTCCGCCACAAACCCCGGTATTCCTTTTCCAGGTTTGCGACATATACTTTTGAAAGGAACGGGTTGTCCTTTAATTCAAAATGAAAACTGATTAAATCCAGTTCTTTTCTATCAATATAATCCTTCTTGAGGTAGTGATACGGGGTGTCCGGGTTTGTCGTTCCAAAAAACATTGCACCCTCCTCAGACAGCCTTGTCATAAGCATCCTAAAAAACGATTCAGGCCATAAGGTAATTTCATCACCGTATGCACCTCCAGCCGACAATCCGCGTACCTTCTGCTCCGCCCGTTCGTCATTCGCTCCAATACAAAATATTCGCTTCCCCATAATAACGGCTTCGCCTTTACCGCTGAAATACTTTATATGCTTTGTACCGAATATTATTTGTAACGGTCGAATGATATTACGTAGAATCGCTCTATCGGTCTTACCAGCCATTATAAGGTCGGCTCTACCTTTATACCTATACACGTACTCAACCCACCTTACAAGGCTCCCCCACGTCTTAGAACTCCGTACAGCTCCCTCCCATATATTTATACGTTTTACGGCTCGTTGTATAGTTGTTCGTTGTTTATTGGATAGACTGAACATAAGTTTACTCTTCTACCTCGTCATCACCAGACACCGGTTCGTTTATCTTTTTATCCAGCTCCTCCATAATAAGACCACGTTCTTCACCGTCAGAACTCGTTTCTTTTAACCATTGTTTATTGTGCTTTAACCATAGTTCAATACTATGAGGATTCGGTGGAAGATACTTTACAAAAGGTTTCGTTTTAATTTCACCTTCATAAGCTGAAAAATATGTGTCTCGTATTCCCATACCTGTTGCTCTACGATATGCCGCTTTGACAACGTTCAAATCCGCGAGGTCTCTTCCGTGTAAAAGCGCCGACCGAACCTCTGGGAACCGTTTACTCCAGTCAGATAATTGCCCCTCTGTAATTCCAATCATCTCTGAAATCTTCTGGCGATTAAATCCTGCGATGGTGCCGTACTTAATTATAGACATCGCCTGTGGACTTAATAACCGGTATATATACGATTCAGTCCCATTCGGTCGTTCACGCGGAAATTTTCCATGGATTGCGAATATGTTAAAATATGAAACGAGGTCGTCTTTCATATCCTTCCCGACGGTGTCGGTTATTCGAAGCGTTTTATAAATCCTATTCCAGTCTGGAGGCTTCTTCTTATAGTAACCAAAGGCTCTCATGAGCCTTCCATCATCAAGCTTTCCAGGATGAACTCTTCTAAAATCGTTTACGGATCGAATCCTCTGGCCAAACAGTTTATTACGAAAACGGGTATCTTTGATTTTAATAGTGTGAACACGCTCTTCCTTTTCGAACATGTTACAGCGGTCGGCTATTATCTGCTTCTGAATTTTCTTGCATTTTGTAGGTTCTGTCAACATAAAAAGGGATCCTCCTGTATATACTTAAATATACAAAAGAAATCCCTTTTTACTTGTAAAAAAAGTGCTATACTTTCGCTATTACTATCTGACGAACTTCCTTTCTATTTTACCGTCCTTTACCCATTCTGAAGGTTGTATTCCTACCAGTCCACTTACAGCTATTACATCCTGACCTGTTGCGGGGTTTTTTGTTTTAAAAAACAGGTTCGTTGATTCCCCTCCTTTACATATACAAAGATAAACAGGGATCTCCCCGGACTTGTCGCCCGTTACATTTTTAATAACTGATAGTACAAGAGACAGCCTTGTCAGATTGATTCTTATCCGACAATCTATCTCAGCATACGAACCTGCTTTAATGGACTGTAGAATATCACCAAAGATTTTATTGACTGTAAAGTAACTTAAATCAACCTTCCCAAAGGTCACTCGGTGCTCCTGTATGCCGTCGAAGAAATTTACAATAACCTTTTTAGTCTCCTTGTTATATGTCATATCAAAATACTCAAGATACCCTTTAAATTTCGTATCAGACGGTATCATAGATAACAACCTTTTTACATTTTCGCCTGACAACAAGACATCTTCCATTAACGGAGTACTTTCCAAGCGAAGCTGGCTGGACAGTTTATACGGAACCGGTTCAATTGCCATAAAGATATTTCGACAACCGACAACCATTACCCCGTCTTTACAGAACAATACATTATTTAAAACAGGGATTTCCTTGTCACGCTGGATAAGTCCTACCCCGGATAA
>Ga0209287_10000526_pt1 | contig 22270 bp, 6 predicted proteins | sample PPLLak3cmMay2015_2_FD_187255 | JGI IMG/M metagenome (GOLD analysis project Ga0209287, IMG submission 187255) | Freshwater sediment microbial communities from Prairie Pothole Lake near Jamestown, North Dakota, USA - PPLs Lake P8 Core (1) Depth... | ecosystem: Environmental > Aquatic > Freshwater... | reverse complement strand
GGTATCGTTCGCCAGCACGCTGACGCCCACCGGGGTGTTCACCGCCGTCGTGGCGGCATCATCCACCGCTGCGGGGGTATGGTTGGTCACCCCATCGGGCAGCACCGTGATGGTTACCGTGGCGGTTGAGCGATCGTCATCGTTATCGCTTACCTGATAGCCAAATGTTTCGATACCTGAGAACCCGTTATTTGGAGTATAGGTAACCGAATGGTCTCCGTTAACTACTACACCTCCGTTAACAGGTAACGATGATATGGTAACGCTCTTAACGCCATCCTCCAGACCCGTATCGTTGGTCAGAACATCCACCGTTACGGGGGTTTGGTAGTTGGTGCCACGCCTATCGGGTTTGGCCGCAGGAATGCTATTCAACTTTTCGGTTACCGCTATGGTAACCGTAGCAATATCGTAATCGCCATCAACATCTTCGAGAAGATATCGGAATGAGTCGTTGCCTATATAATTAGTGGCAGGGGTGTACGTTATGGTTCTTGCTGCGTTTATAGTAACAGTACCATGCGCAGGATTTAAATAGGTAGATAAACGCCCAAACCCATCGTTCAACCCGAAATCGTTTGCTAGAACGCTAATTTCGACCAAATTGTTCTTTATCGTCGAAGCAGCATCGTCAATGGCATTGGGAACAGTATTAATTTCACGCACATTAATTGTAACCCTTGCGGTATCAGAATCTGCATCGGTATCAGTGATTTTATATACAAGTGTAGCTAAGCCGATATAGCCAGCGGTAGGGGTGAACGTAATGGTATTATCTGCATTTCTAACCGCTGTTCCATGAGTAGCCGCTTCATCGATAGCAACAACAATACCCCCATCCTCCATTCCGTAGTCGTTAAACAGCACATCTAAATTAACTGGTGTATTTTTACTTGTACCACGAGCATCAGGGACAGCAACAGGTAAATCATCTTTCCATGTTACGGTTACGGTTACGATAGCTTCATCGCAACTACTTGTACCATCGCATACACTATACTTAAATGTATCGTTACCGTTAAATAGTCCGTTAGGTTTATAGGTTATTGTATTATTAGCTTCGATAATAAGTGAACCATGGCTTGGTTGCTGAGTAATCGAAAGAGTTAATCCTCCATTATCCAACCCTTTGTCGTTAGCCAGAACCGCTATATTGATTTCTGAATCTTCATCGGTTGAAGCAGCATCAGACGTTGCCCTTGGACCAACATCATCCTTATTAGTTACCGTTACATCTTGAACATCTACATTGTTATAACCAGGATCGGTGCTTACAGCATTAGCTAATTGAATTGTATAAGGAATATCGCCATCAGGAATTAAATCATCAATACCAGTAATTGTAATTGTTTGCTGAATATTCCAATTAGCAGAAGTAAATGTAACGCTTGGAATATCAACAATACCTTCTGTATTATCGCTAGAGCTAATATCAATTTTAACATCAGCTGTAGGTTGGCTATTTAAACGAACTGTAATTGTTGCTGTTCCTCCCGCTTCTGTGGTAATGAGTCCAGTAATCCCAAATACAGTAACACCTGGGCTATCATTATCGCTATTAACCATAGTAATATCATCGGCATCTACTCCATTATAGTTTGCATCGGAACTTGATGCCGCAGCAATAACGATATGATAGGTTTGATTTCCATCTGCAATTGCATCATCAACTCCTGTTATGGTTACTGTTAATGGAAGGTTCCAATTACTTGAATTAAAAGTTACCGATGCAGGCGAAACTGTTCCCTCCCCCGTATCATCAGAACTTATTCCAATTGTAACATCTGATGTAGGTTCACTATTTAAAGCAATAGTAAATGTTGACGAAGTAAGGGTCTCGCTAGTGTTTCCTGTTACCGAGGTAACATTAATACCTTTTACATCATTATCGATGCTAGTTACCGTTAAATCCGATGCGTTTTTGTTTTCATAATTATCATCCAAGCTTGTTGCAGGATCGGTAATTACCGTAAAGGTGATATCACCATCATCAATTAAATTATCGACGGGTGTTACAGAGATAATCTGAGGTGAATTCCAATTAATCGGAGTAAAGGTAATTGATGCAGCAGACACTGTTCCTTTATTTGTATTATTAGAGCTTAAGCCGATAGTTACATTTTGAGTGGGTTCCGTGTTTAAAACTATTGTAAAAGTATTGGCTATTCCTCCTTCGTTAATAGAAATAGTGCTTGAATTTAGAGTAATCCCAGCAATATCATCATTCTGATTCGTTACAGATACATTTTGAGCATCCACGTTATTATACAATGGATCAGTACTCGTTGCCGCTTGAGTAATAATTGAGTATGCAATATCACCATCATCAACATTATCGTTAACCCCTGTAATTGTTATGGTTTGATTGATATTCCATGTAGCAGGAGTAAATAGAACGCTTGATTTATCAATTGTACCTTCAGCAATATCACTTGAACTTATACCAATTGTAACATTTGCAGTAGGCTGACTGTTTAATCTGATAGTAAACGATGTTTGAAGACCATCTTCTCTTGTATATAAGCCAGCTGTTGGTGAAACGATAATACCAAATACATCATTGTCGATATTTGTAACAGGAACATCCATTGCGTTTAAGCCATTATAATTGGCATCAGTACTTGTTGCTGCTGCTGTTACAATCGTGTAAGAGGTATTTCCATCATCTACAAAATCATTTACACCTGCAATAGTTACGGTTTTGTTGCTATTCCAATCGCTTGAGCTGAATGTTAGGCTCGATGGGGATACGATTCCCTCGGCTGTATTGCTCGAACTTATACCGATAGTAACATTAGCTGTTGGCTGACTGTTGAGGCGAACGGTAAAGGTAGAAGTGCCCCCTGCCTCAGTAGTTGTTAAGCCGGTGGTAGGGTTAACAGTCATACCTGCTAAATCATTGTCGTTATTCGTTACTGCTACATTTGAGGGGTTTATTATTGAATATTTTGAATCAGCGCTAACCGCCTGAGCAGTAACAATAGAATAGCTAATATTTCCATCAACCAGAAAATCATCCACTCCGGTCACCGTTACTGTCTTTGGGCTATTCCAATCACCAGCATTGAATGCTATACTTGAAGGTGAAACAGCTCCCTCCGATGTATTGCTCGAGCTGATGCCGATTGTAACACTGGCTGTTGGTTGGCTGTTCAGGCAAATGGTGAAAGTGGCAGTTCCCCCTGCCTCGGTGGTTACTAGCCCGTTTGTTGGAGTTACTATTATTCCAGCTATATCGTTATCGGTATTCGTTACAGATACATCGGATGGGTTAATAACCGAATACTTCGAATCAGTACTTGCGGCTTGTGATGTAATGATGGAGTAGTTCACATCATCGTCGTCAACATTATCGTTAACTCCTGTTATGGTAACAGTCTGGTTTGTATTCCAGTCGCTACTGGTGAATGTTAGGCTCGATGGGGATACGGTTCCCTCCGATGTATTGCTCGAGCTGATTCCGACGGTAACGTTGGCCGTTGGCTGGCTGTTCAAGCGAACGGTAAATGTAACTGTCCCCCCTGCCTCGGTGGTTACTAGCCCGTTTGTTGGAGTTACTATTATTCCAGCTATATCGTTATCGGTATTCGTTATAGATACATCGGATGGGTTAATAACAGAATACTTCGAATCAGCACTTGCGACTTGTGATGTAATGATGGAGTAATTCACATCATCATCGTCAACATTATCGTTAATTCCTGTTATGGTAACAGTCTGGTTTGTATTCCAGTCGCTACTGGTGAATGTTAAGCTCGATGGGGATACGGTTCCCTCTGATGTATTGCTCGAGCTGATTCCGATGGTAACGTTGGCCGTTGGTTGGCTGTTCAAGCGAACGGTAAATGTAGCCGTACCTCCTGCCTCGGTGGTTATTAGCCCGCTAGTTGGAGTAATAGTTATTCCTGCTATATCATCATCAATATTGGTAACCGAAACATCGTCAACAGGTTTATTGTTATAATTACCATCGGTGCTAATAGTGTTTGATGTCTGTACTGAATATGTAATATCATTATCATCAATATCATCGTTAACCCCCGTAACAGTAATTGTTTTCACTGCCCAGTTTGAATTAGTAAAAGTAATTGTAGATGGACTTACAGTTCCTTCGCTAACATCTGATGAAGATATATTAATTGTTACATCAGCCGTTGGTTGTGTATTTAAAGCAATCGTAAAGGTGTTGCTACCACCTTCGGTTGTTGTAAGTGTTATAGGTGATACAGAAATACCAGCAACATCATTATCCGCATTAGTAACCAATACGTCAGCCACAGAAATTCCATTATATAAGGGATATGTACTAGATGCCGTTGTAACTATGGTGTACGAAATGTTACCATCAGCAACTACATCGTCAATACCAGTTACTGTTACAACTTGAGCAATATTCCAGTTTAAAGTACTAAATACAACGTTTGTTTTATTGATACTGCCTTCGGTTGCGTTTACTCCTGTAAAACTTATGGTAACATCAGCTAAAGGTTTTGAAGTAAGAACTAAGCTAAATGTTCCCGTACCACCGGCCTCAGTTGTACCAATTGATGTTGGATTAACCGTAACACCAGCAACATCATCATCGGTGTTAGTAACCGATACATCGGATGGATTAATCGTTGAATACCTAGGATCGCTGCTGGCTGCTTGTGCAGTAATGATAGAATAATTAGCATTGCCATCATCCACATCGTCGTTAACTCCTGTTATGATAATCGTTTGAGCTGTACCCCAATTCCCCGTGGTGAAGACAAGACTCGAAGTAGATACAATTCCCTCAGCAGTATTGCTTGAGCTGATGTCTATAGTAACGTTAGCCGTTGGCTGACTATTAAGACGAATAGTGAATGACGCTGTACCACCAGATTCAGTTGTTGTTAAACCGCTTGTTGGAGTAACCGTTATACCCGCCGTGTCATCATCGGTGTTGATTACCGACACATCGGATGGATTGATAATATTATATATACCATCACTCCCCGTTGCCTGAGCAGTTATGATGGAGTAGTTAACGTTGTCATCATCCACAAAATCATTAATCCCTGTAATGGTAATCGTTTGAGCCGTACTCCAGTTACTTGAGGTGAAGGTAATGCTCGAAGTTGATACCGTTCCTTCTGATGTATTGCTAGAGCTAATGCCGATGGTTACATTGGCGGTGGGTTCCGAATTTAATACAATGGTAAAAGTAGCCTGACCACCTGCTTCCGTTGAGATAAGCCCACTCGTAGGAGTAACGGTAATACCTGCTACATCATTATCGGTGTTGGTAGCTGATACATCGGAAACGGATAATCCATTGAAATTAACATCAGTACTGCTTGTGGTAGATGTATTGATTGTATAAATCTGATTATCATCATCAATATTATCATTGACACCAGTTACGGTTACTGATTGTGGTATATTCCAATTACCGGAAGTAAATGATATCATTGAAGTAGAAACCGTTCCTTCACCCGTATCATTTGAGCTGATATTTATGCTAACATTGGCAGTAGGCTGGCAGGTAAGCACAATACTAAATGATGCTGTACCCCCTGCTTCGGTTGTAATTAAGCCGCTAACTGGGGAAACGTTAACTCCTGCAATATCATTATCGGTATTTGTTACAGTAATATCAGAAGCATTCATCCCATTATAGTTTGCATCAGCGCTTGATGCGGCAGCGGTAATTATTGAATATACAATATTGCCATCAATAATATTATCATCGACACCAGTAATGGTTACGGTCTGGTTTGCACCATAGTTAGCGGAAGTAAACGTTAGGCTTGCAGGGGATACTGTACCTTCGGATATATCGCTTGAACTTAATGCAATACTCACATTGGCCGATGGTTCTGTATTCAACCTAATTGTGAAAGTTGCAATTCCACCCGCTTCAGTGGTATTTGCGCTAGCAGCAGAAACCGTAATCCCAGGAGTATTTACATGAATAATTGCGCTATTCGTAAGATTAACTTCGCAATTCCCATTATTCGCTTTTATGATAAAAGAATTATCACCAATGGCAAGATATGTACTAGGAATTGAAATTGTAAGATTTGTACCCGTACCATTTCCTGTAGCAACCAGATTATTTACTTGATAAACATTATATACTATACCATTCTGAGCGGTATTAATTGTAATTGAACCATTTTTATCAGGATCAACCGTATTACCTGAAACGGCCAATCCTGTATTTGGTGAGTTTACCACCGAAATTGCAAATTGAGAGGATGTATTTGTACAACCATCTTTATTTACATAGAGGGTATAATTTGTTGCAGCATCGCTTAATGCGGCACTTGGTATTGAATAGATTTTTGAGGTCGAAACCTGAGTTGCTCCTTTTCTCCAAATATAGCTTGCATTCACTTCGGTAGCGCTTAAAGAGATGTTCTCGCCAATACAAACATTGACATCGCCGCTAAAAGTAGTTAATGGCGATATCGAAACCGTAAAATTCCTTGTTGAAGTACAACTCCCTTTAACTACTGTAAGCGACCAATTCCCTGCTGAGAATGCTCCCCAGGCTTTATCAAGAGTTTTTGATGTTCCTCCTGAAACAGTAGTACCGTTATATTTCCATGCATACGAAGTAGCACCATTTTCCTGAGCAACAAGATATAGACCCTGATTGACACAAACAGTAGTATCGCCTGAGAATTGCAAATCTGGACTAACATAAACTGTAAACTCTTCAATTACCTGACTAAGTCCATCATCTACCATTAAATAAATAATTGCCATTCCCGACTTATTTGCTACTGGAGTAACAGTAACCGTTCTGTTCGCTCCAGAACCACCAATCACAACTCCTGTATTTGGAACAAAAGTAGGATCAGCAGAAAATCCAGTGATTGTTAAAGCATTAATATCACCATCGGTATCGCTAACAGTAAAAGGAATCGGTAATGTTGGAGTATTGGTACATAACAATTGATCTGTAATTGGAGTGATTCCAGGAGGGGTATTAATAATCAAGTAAACCTTTTCCTGATTATTTGACCACCGGGTTCCGTTGGATGCTTTCCATTCAAAATTTACTTTTCCCGACCAATTGCTAGCTGGAGTATAAGTAATGTTTGGAAGATTTGCAGCAGCTATTATTTGGTTAACAACAATATTTGCTCCAGAAAGTTTGAGAGTTCCTTGCGCAGGTAAAGAAAGAACCTGAATACTGCTCAAGGCAATTTCTTGTGGATCAAAAAATTTATAGGTAAAATCAGCCGTTGTAAAAACTAAATCGGTATTCCGAGGGCCTTCCTTATAAATATCTCCAACCCAAGGTGCTAATCCATCAACGCATTTAGTTGCGCTCTCTTGTACTATCAGCCCCATACTCGAATACCCCAAATCAATCGCATTAAACCATGTATTCAATGTATTTAAGTTTCCATTATGGGCTGTGGAAAGATTACGCCAGGACCAGGTTCGGGGAACATCATTATCGACCACCAGCTGCTTGCGTTGAGTTTCATCCATAAGCCCATCGGGATCACCCCAATTTGAAATTTGCGAATCATCCCAATAGTTGGTTGTTTTTAGCTTAATAAATGGGCGAATAGATGATGTGGTAATGCCATCCATTTGTTCTACATCATTTAAGGGAAAGTGTGCTGGACCTCTACCTAAAAATGTTGCCGATGCATTATAATTACCTACTGCTACTGTAGCACCTGCATCTGTTTTAAAATTCCAGAGAACATAGTTTAACCCCTTTTTCATGTTGCGGTAGATAACCCTGTCGCTACCAGACGAAGAGTATTCACCATTTTTATCAACATCAATAAGGATAGCAGTATATCCATCGATATTTGATTCTATCTTAAAAATTGTAACGTCTTCATAAGGGCATGAAGGCATGTTTTTTTCCATTACAATTTGAGAATGGTCTATTGGTAAATACAGTGGATTACGATTATAATTGTAATCCATCAATAGTGCTCCCTCAGCCCAAACCTTCGCTTTTGGTGGGGCAAGCGTTGTATTTGGCCATACCGAACGATCAGGATCATTTAAAAACACTCGGTATTCAGCAATCGCACCTCCAGCAGTTTGGTCTCCTTCCTGACTCTGAGTACGCTTAATATAGTTTGATTCAGTATATGTAGTTACACCGTAAGAGTTTACAACAAAAGTAAAGGAGAAAGGGTACATCCTAAAGTTTACTTTATTGATAAACTCATCAGAAGTAAACACAAAAAAGTTTGCATTAACAGGGTAATTGTCGTAAGCAGTTGTTGTAAATGACCATTCCCTCGACCATAGTCTTCCTGACGATTTATTCGGTTCACCTGGGTTTGTTTTTACATGATTGGTAGCATCGGTAACAGTAACATCAAAATATTGAAGGGCGAATCGGTTGTAGGTAAAGCTGGTTTCAGTAAACTCAATATAGTAATCTCCTGTTTCATCGGCAGTGAAAGTTAACGGGTTATAACCCCCAGAAATAGTTGTTCCATTCAGTATTGCTCCATTAGGTCCAGCAACAGCCTGATTATAAGTGCTAATTAAACCGTCAGCAGCGGTGAGCGTATTCATTATTTTTTCTGCATAAATAATAGTCCCACTAGGCCTTCGAACACGAAATCTAACTCTGGAGGCATCGGTTAACACATCCCCTCCGTAGTTTAAGGTTGTATTCATGTTCATTCCAAAAAACACTTTCTCACCAGAATTCAAACGAATATTGATTCGTTCTTTTTCATTACAGTTATACAAACCAAAATTATTTCCATTAAAATACTTAAACTCAAGCCACAGCCTATCGTTTGAGTTTGGCATAAATTGCTTTGTGCCTTCTTGCGCATTTACTATGCCAGGGGTTATAAAAAAACCAAGAAATAAAATTGAAATTGAAAGCGTTTTAAATAATTGCGTTTTCTGGGCTCTCATTGGTGAAACTTTATTTAAATTAATATTTAGTTATCTATATCACATAATCCTACTTATCAGAACAATACGTCTAATGTATTTTTACTATATCGATTAGTAGAATGTGTGAGATAAGTTTGGAGTAGATATACTTTAAGTATTCAAATGACTTCTATTAATATAATTTTTTTTTAAAATTATGATAAATATTTAGAAAGTATTTAAGTTTTAATGGAAATATTGTTAACTATTTGTAGTTGAGATTATTTGTATTGCCGTTGACTTCCCGCCTGTCAGTCGGACAGGTAGTCAGCGGCAATACAAATATTAAACAAATGAAATGTATGCTATTTCTAAGCAATGGAATGTATTTCCGATACTTACAAATCGATCACCTATTATAGAATAATTCTATAATAGGTGATCAATTTTAACCATAAATGGTATTTCAGGTTATTTCAAATTGCAGCTAGACTGTATTGTATATCAATCTGCTTTATTTAAAGTAGCTCGATCCATCCCAGCAATGCGTACAGAGCTTCTCCTTTGGGACACCAATGGCTTCAACCAAATCGTCCAGTTTTTGAAATTTCAAGGTGGTTAGATCAAGGTTCTTTCTAATCTGCTCTACCATTTCTGCATACTTTGGGCTATTGGGATCGGAATACTCCTTCATATCGGGATGCTCCTTGCCCGTTAGCTGAAACACAGCGGTATGGGTTGCCAAATCGAGGTTTGATCGTGAGCGGCTAAAATTTAAGAACTCACATGGATATGTAAGCGGAGGGCAAGCGATTCGCATATGAACCTCTTTAATGCCAGCTGCATGTAAATCTTGCACATTATCCTTCAGCTGAGTACCTCGAACGATAGAATCATCAAGGAAAATTCCTTTCTTATCCTTTATCAATGCAGTATTTGGGATCAACTTCATTTTTGCTACAAGGTCACGCATCTGCTGATTCTGAGGCATGAAGCTACGTGGCCACGTAGGAGTGTATTTTGCATACGGCCTAGTGTGCGGAATGCCCTTCGCATTGCTATACCCAATGGCATGGCCAACACCTGAATCGGGTATTCCAGCAACGAAGTCCGCTTTAACGTCATCGTTTTTTGCCAATGCTGCACCGCATCTATAGCGCGATTCATCAACATTAATATTCTCATAGAATGAAGGTGGATAACCGTAATAAACCCATAAGAACGTACAAACCTGCATCTTTTCGTTAGGCTTTTGAAGCTGCTCATAGCCATCGGCGGTTATTCTCACAATCTCGCCAGGACCAATATACTTCTCAATCTCATAACCGAGGTTGGAAAAAGAACAGGTCTCGAACGCTGCGGCGAAAGCACCGTCCTTTTTACCAATAATGATAGGAGTCCTTCCTAGCTTGTCGCGCGCAATGATGATTCCCTGCTCGGTTAATATCATCATCGAGCAGGAACCCTTTACGTTTCTGAAAACGTTATTAATTCCTTCAACAAAAGACTCACCATCGGATATAAGCATTCCGACCAGCTCGGTTGGGTTAACACCACCCTGACTCGTCTCCGAAAAAGTCCGATGCTTCTTAATGAACAATTCCTCCAGTTCAGCAATATTATTAATTTTGCTTACCGTTGCTACTGCATAACGACCTAAATGCGAGGTTAGCACAATGGGCTGAGCTTCGGTATCGCTAATAATACCTATACCACTATTCGCAGCAAACCCTCCAACATCCCCCTGAAACTTATTCCTAAAGTATCCATCCTCAAGGCTATGAATAGCCCGTTGAAAGCCTTTATCCTTCGAAAAGAATGCAACTCCTGCCCTTTTTGTACCAAGGTGCGAATGATAATCGGTGCCATAAAAAACATCGGTAACACAATCCGATTTTGAAACACAGCCAAAGAAACCGCTCATACGATAGATTATTATTGATAGTTAAGCATTATGAAAACTAAATACCACTGATTAGCAAATACTTAGCCTGTAACTTTCCTGATTATTAAAGATGGATAAAGGAATATAAAATATCGATGCTATTCATTTGAATTGGTAAAGAGATATAAACCAGTAATGAACAGGGTGGATATTTCCATAAACCACTTTATTTAAAACAAAAATTGTAAAATTCCGATTTTAACGTGAGTTCAATCTAAGAAATAGTGGTAATGCTCTAAAATGTAATTTGTTACAAATTTTTTATTTGGAATTGAAATGGTGCCTGCCGCCTGCCTGCCGGTAGGCAGGGTAGGCAAGGAACAGTGGAACTGAAGCCTGCCTACCCTGCCTACTAATGGTGCTAACATAAGAAAAATAAATAACGAACAATAGAACAACGAATTACGAAGTACGAAGTAAATCAACTACTTCGACATTCATTATTCCTTGTTCGGTGTTCAATATTCATTAAATTTATCCTTAAGTTAGCACCATTACCCTGCCTACCGGCAGGCGACAGGCAGGCAATATTGGCTCCGCCGTCCGGCAGTTGCCGGATCGCTCCAGTTCCATTATTCCAGTCTTCCAAAAACATAATATTAGTATTAAAGCACTAATAAATAGCGATATAACATGCATTGTTATATCGAATTCACGTTAAATATTAATGTTGAGAATTTTAACTATAACAAAGCACAGGGCATAAAATCTTCTTACCATGATGCAGCAAAAGGTATTTTTTACCAGTCTTTAACAAAACTATTCATAAAATATACTAAACCATTCTAACCATTATCAATCATACCATAAAACATCAAATATTATATTGTTTCTAGAAAACATACTATTGAATAAAAGTTATAGAAAATGAGAATCGAAAAATTAACCACTCTATCGCTTGCCCTATTTTTGCTTATTGGTAGAGGTTACGCAAGTAAAACATACGAGAAAAGGTTCTACGAAACAGCACCTATCATCGCTGAAACTCCAATCATAGATGGAGTTCTTAACGATGCCATTTGGCTAAAAGGGTTATGGCAAGGGGGATTTATTCAACGTGATCCCTACGCAGGGGCGAACCCTTCGCAGAATACTGAGTTTCAGATTGTATATGATCAAGACTATCTGTATGTTGCCATAAAGGCTCTCGACGATTCACCCGATAGCGTATCGTATCGAATATCACGTCGCGATGACATTGAAGGCGATGCCGTTGGCCTGGCCATTGATTCCTACTATGATAAACAAACCGCTTTTGGCTTCTGGGTAAATGCAGCAGGAGTAAAAAAAGATTTCATAATTACTAACGATGGCGATAAAGAGGATCAGAACTGGGATCCCATATGGTGGGTTAAAACAGCCAAAAGCAGCCAAGGCTGGACTGCTGAAATGAAAATACCCTTGAATCAGCTCCGATTCGCCAGCCTAGATAACCTTATCTGGGGGCTTCAGGTTGGACGATACTACTTCCGTAAACAGGAGGCTTCGTATTGGCAGTTCGTACCCAAGGATGCTTCGGGTTGGGTTCATAACTTTGGAGAAATCAGCGGATTTAGCGGGCTTACCCCTAAACGACAGGTTGAGTTTGCACCATATGTTGTAACAAAAACCGAAAGGTTTAAGACCGAAGCGAATAACCCATATATGACAGGCAAACGGAACGAATTAAATTTAGGGGCAGACGCTAAAATTGGGCTCACCAATAATTTTACCCTCGATTTAACCGTAAACCCCGACTTCGGACAGGTTGAAGCCGACCCATCTGTTGTCAACCTCTCGGCATTCGAGACCTATTTCGAAGAAAAACGACCCTTCTTTGTTGCAGGAAGCAACCTCTTTGGTTTTAACCTACAGGGAGGTGATGGGGATGGTGCTGCTGAGAACCTGTTCTACTCACGCAGAATAGGCAGATCCCCACAAATCTACCCAGATACTGAAACCGATGATGAAAAGGTTGATTTCCCTTCGAATACCACAATTCTTGGGGCAACGAAGCTGAGCGGACGAACCAACAATGGTTTATCGGTGGGGGTTATGGAAAGTTTAACCCTCAACAGCTATGCCCAAATCGATAGCCTTGGTAAACGCCATAGGGAATTGGCAGAACCCCTTACCAACTACTTTGTAGGTACGCTTAAAAAGGAGTTCAATAAGGGAAATACGATAATCAATAGTATATTCACATCAACCAACCGACAGTTCACCGATGCCACTAAAGATAAACTTCATAAAAATGCCTATGCTGGCGGTGTCGATCTCCAGCAGTACTGGAAGAATAAGAACTATTTTTTAAACGTTAAGCTATACCTAAGCAATGTAAACGGCACAAAGAATGCCATTGCAAAAACGCAAAACTCATCGGCAAGATACTTTCAACGCCCCGATGTAAAACATGTTTCGCTCGATTCATCGAGAACCTCACTAACTGGAACAGGGGGATTGCTTCAATTCGGTAAAGTTGGCGAAGGGCACATTCGCTACATGTCATCCCTATCGTGGAAATCGCCTGAACTGGAGATTAATGATTTAGGGTATTCAAATAGCGTCGATGATATTTCTCAATCTGTATGGGTTGGTATTCGATTCTGGGAGCCCGTTTTTATCTTCCGAAACATTAATATTAACCTAAACCAGTGGATGGGTTGGAACTTTGGGAGGGATAATACCTATAAGGGTGGAAATATTAACTTCAACCTACAACTTAAGAATTACTGGGGTATCGGAGGAGGTATTAACCGTAGCGGTGAGAGGCTTTCGAATAGCGCATTGTGGGGTGGACCCATGCTTAAACTCCCTGGCAATTGGAACGGCTGGTATAACATCAGCTCCGATCAACGTAAAGCACTGACATTTACAGTTGGAGGTTCAAATAATTGGGGCGATGAGGGCTATAGCAGAAGTAAAAGCTATTTCGCATTCATCAATTACCGACCATCGAAGAATATCTCGCTTACGCTTGTGCCGGAGTATTCTGTAAGAACGAATAAGCTGCAATACGTGGGGAAAGCTGATTACACAGGACCATCACGCTATATTAATGCCTCAATCGATCAAAAGACCTACGAACTCTCTCTCCGATTGGAGTATAGCATAAACCCTGAAGTATCGTTACAATACTACGCTCGACCATACCTGTCTAGCGTTAAGTACTATGACTACAAGTATATTACCAATCCTCTTGCGAATAAATTCGAGAATAGGTTTGAGAAATATTCTGAAAGCCAGCTAACGTATGACTCTGACAATAACGAATTTAGTGTGGTTGAAAATTCAAATACTTACTTATTCTCGAAAAGGGATAATAATTATCTCGATTTACAATCAACCATGATAGCACGCTGGGAGTATCGCCCTGGCTCAACGCTGTTTTTTGTATGGACAATGGGTAAACAGGATAGCTATCAAACGCCAAGCACATCAGTTGGTAACGATGTTGATAATCTGTTTAGTAGCCATCCGCATAGCATATTCCTAGTTAAATTTTCTTACAGGTTAAACTAATTTCTAATACCTAATTTCAAGTAAGGATAGAAGGTTCAAGGTTTAAAAATTGATCTTGAGCCTTGAGCTTCAAAGTTTTAAAAAATCAGAAGGTAGCTAGGAAGCTATAGATTGAAACTTTCATGTTAGAAAGACCCAATTTTTTCCTAAGCCTTGCCCTGGCAATATCAATGGAGTGCATACTTTGATGGGTAATTGACGATATATCCTTTGTAGTGAGGTTTAATCGCAAAAGAGCGCATAGTCTTCGTTCATTTACCGTAAGGGTTGGGAATTGTGCGTAGAGCTTCGAGTAAAAATCTTTATGAACCGAGGTAAAGTAGTACTCAAAATCTTTCCAAACATGCTGATCCTGTGCTGATTGAATTTCGTCTATTACTTCTTGAATTAGCGGTTGATTCTCCGGAATAAAACGATTCTTATTTTGGCTTAGCATTGTTTCTACCTTTGAAAAGACCTCATTTCTCTTTGCAAGAAACATCACTTTAGAGGTTAGCTCTCGGTTAAGTAAGTTTTCCTTCATGCGAGATTTTCGAATTTTTCTTCTATAGATTAGCACGATACCAATTATCAACGTGATAAGGAAAAATACGATGACTAACAAGACAAGGTTTCGGATTTTCTTTCGCTGAAGGCTTATTTGAGTAGAATACTCTATTTGATCATTCTTAATTTTCGTTAATAGATCCGATATAGCAAAAACTATTTTATTATCAGAAATATCGCTTAAAATTGTATCGGAGTACATCAGATTATCGTAGGCGCGTTGATAATCCCCAATAGAGTAATTTATGTAACTAAGATTGAGCGATGCATTCTTTAACCCCTCCTTAAAATCTATTTCATCACTTATTTTATAGGCTTTGGTAGCATAATCTTTAGCCTTTACATTATCATGGACTTTCAAATATAAATATGAGAGGTAATTAAGAGCTCTTACCTTTTGACTTGGCACATTGATTTCATCAGCAATTTCAAGACCTCTAGTGTATGACTTCTCCGCTTGAATAACATCATCTTTTAATTCTGATATATTACCCATTGACAAGTAGCATCCTGCAAGCAATAAAATATTATTGGTCCTTTTGCATTCATCAAAGCATAGGTTATAGTATTCAATCGCTTTACTAAAGTTTTTCTTTTCACAAGCAATATCCCCTAGCATATTGTAAATATACTCCAGCTGACCTTTCAGGTTATATTTTTTTGTAAGTTCTAACCCTTTATTAATGCACTTTTCGGCTTCATCATAAACGTTTAACTCTATATATAATTTGCCCAGGTTGATATTTATAATTGCTGCTAAGCTTTCATTGTTAAATGATTCAATCGCTTTTAATGCTTGAATATAATTAATAATGGCATCGCTATACATCCCTAAGTCGGAGTAAACTAGTGCAACATTATTATAACAATTTACAATGCCCAGCTGGTTATTTAATTCAAAATAGAGAATCTTAGCCTTTGATAATTCAATTAAAGCAGAATCATATTTGCTATTATTCAGATAAATAATTCCGAACAAATTATAGGCATCTGCCATACCAAGTTTATAATTAGCTGTAATTGATTCATCTAAAATTCTTTTGGTAAGTTCTTTGGTCAAATCAGAATTATTCAAATAATAGTTATTTGCCAAACGGATAATTTCTCTAATTCTAATCGAATCCTTATACGATGTGGGGATTGTATTTAGTAAACTATCAACCAATCTATTATCTTGAGCTTGTAGTAAACCATTAGGTATTAACAAGAAAAAAAGGCACTTAAAGAATAGTTTTGAATGCATATTTATCAGTTAATAATCATCTGCGAATAAACAAATAAAAGAAATTGTAAGGTAAAACTCTAATCATTTCTAATATCAAATCAAAAAAAAACTACCATGATGGTAGTTTTTCATTTTCACAAGTGTTACACTATAGGTTAGTCCTCTTTTATAAAATCATATCTACCTTATTATCTGTTATATAATGAAACATTTATTGATGATTTATTAATTTAACCTAACTGTGTTTTAATAGAATCATTCTTTAGATTCTAATTTAGATGATGATTTTAAAATACCCTGAAGGCTCAAAGCGTCACCTTCAGGGTATGATAGAGGAACTACTTGATGACTATTCGCTCTGAAGCTATCGCTTTACTCGATAAAACCTGTATAGTGTAAACACCTGATGCTACATTCAGGTTAATTGGTATCTCAACGAATCCATTGCCAACCTCAACTGTTGTATGAAAGATCAGCTGACCATTCATATTGAAAACGTTCACCTTCGCTTCTTCATTCAAAGCAGGCAGAATAACCTTAAAGCTTCCATCACTCGGATTAGGAAATACTTTGAGATTTAATTCATTTATTACTGGGATTGAACTACTAACACCTGCAACGCCAAGATTTACAGTGTAATCTTCAACCTCTCCGCTGGCGAATGAGCCGCAGGAGGCAGGGGCAGTACCGTAACCCATGGATACTCGCATGCGGGTAGTTCCAGACACACCAGTCTTAACCGTAAAACTGCCAGAAAGGGCTGTTGATCCTGTTCCTGTATATACCTGTTCGCCAGCATCCGTGAATAGGCCGTTCTTATTGTAATCAATCCAGATGACCCAAGCCTCGTTGTAAGGTTCAGAAGGACGGAAACCAGGGGTAACCACTAATGAGGTGTTAGCTCCTGGGATGAGGTTGATTATACTGCTCGTAAAATCGCTGTACGGAGCAGCAGCGGATGTTTTGCTGAAACTACCTACCTGAACACCAGCAATCCACTCGTAGGTCTGGTCGTTGCCCTGCGATGCGCAGTAAGTAACTACTACACCTCCCGTTGTGGTAACGCTTAAAGCCATACTTGCTGCTGATACGTTTCCAGCAGCATCTTTAGCTTTTACAGTAAAACTGTAACTAGTATTAGCCGTTAAACCGGTTACATTAAAGTTTGTAGTTGTTGTGCTACCTGCAAGTGTTGTTCCTCGGTATACATCATAACCGGTCACACCCACGTTGTCCGTAGATGCTGTCCAGTTCAATGTGCAACCTGTCTGAACAACATTTGTAGCTACTAAACCAGTAGGTGCTGTCGGTGCCTGAGTATCACCACTAAAGGTTACTGCATAGTCTTCCACCTCTCCATTCGCAAACACCTCACATGAAGTTGGTACTGCTGCGTTCTTCATAGAAATACGCATACGTGTAGTCCCTGTTGCTGTTGTAGGAATGGTAATAGTCCCTGTTTTTACACCTTTCCCGCTAACCGATACTAACTGCTCGCCAGCATCTGTAAATAGACCATTCTTATTGAAGTCTATCCAAATCCTCCAGTACTCGGTGCGCGATGTGCTTACAAATCCTGGGGTTAAAGTATAACTTACCGATCCAGGGACCATACTTACAGTCATCGCTGTGAAATCAGAGTAGCCAGCAGCTGCGGATGTATTGCTAAATGTACCAAACTTAACCGTTTTAATATACTCCCTAGCATTACTATTTCCCTTGGAGGAGCAGTAGGTTGTTCCTACGGGTAGAGTAGTTACACTCAAAGCGGTGCTGGCAGCCGATACGTTACCCGCAGCATCTTTAGCTTTTACGGTAAAACTGTAGTTAGTATTAGCTGTTAAACCAGTTACATTAATGGAAGTTGTCGATGTACTACCAACAAGGGTTGTACCCCCACGATAAACATCGTAACCAGTTACACCAACGTTATCAGTTGAAGCAGTCCAATTCAGGGTAAGACTAGTTTGCGCTACGTTTGTAGCAGCTAGATTAGTAGGAACAGTTGGCGCCTGAGTATCAACAGAGATGGCTCCTGGAAAAACAACAGAGTAATCCTCAGCTTCTCCAATATAATCTTCATTACCACAGGCAAAAGATTCTTTACTATAATGCATTCTCACTCTCATACGGGTAATCCCAGATGTTACAGTGGACGGCACAGTAAAGGTTTTACTATATACCTGTGTCCCATTCATGGTATGAACAGCTTCACCTGCATCTGTGAACAGACCGTTCTTATTAAAATCGATCCATATACCTAAGGAATTCAATGGCCAGTCGTTGCTTGGTGTAACAATTACAGTGTATGTTTTTCCGGGTTCAAGCGTAGCAAACTTGATAGTGAAATCCTGATAACCATTTGCAAACTCTGATGCATTGTCGAGGTTATTCAACTTAACATTGGCAATATAGACAGCACCAGGAGATGTGTAGGTAGATGTTGCGGTGCAGTAGCCCGATGGAACTGTAACAACGTTAATGTACGAGCTCTTTGTTGCTGTGCTTGAGCCATTCTTATTCGTTGCTGTAAGGCTAACATTAAATGCACCTGTATTGGCATAGGTTACAATAGGATTTTGCACAATACTAGTTGAAGGTGTACCACCAGTAAAAGACCATGCCCATGAAGATGGCATATTGGTTGACAGATCGGTAAAGACTACGCTGGAACCCTTGGGTACCGTTGTAGATTCAGCTTTGAAATCTGTTACAGGAACAGTATTTGGATACACTGTAATGTAAGCCGTTTTGGTAATAGAACTACTACCTGCAGCATTCGTTGCAGTTAACGATACATTGTATGAACCAGCAGTATTAAAAGTAATCAATGGATTTTTTTCAGTACTTGTGGATGGTGTACCTCCATTTATAGTCCATGACCATGATGTTGGTTTTCTGGTTGATAGGTCAGTGAATTGCACCTGTTGTCCTGCAAATATTTGACTAATATTTGATTCAAACTCAACGATAGGTTTCAATACTGGAACAACCGTTGAACCAGCAGCGATTGGTGCATAAGGTTCTTGATTATATGCATAGTCAAGGATAGAAACCTGTGTTCCACTTGCATTTACCTGTAACCTGAACCAACCATAACATGTACCACCATGTAGGTTGATAGTGAAACCAGCGTAGGCTGTTTTGCCATTCCATGCAGTGTAATTTTTGTTCGTTATCCTGTGTTGGTCACCATAACTACCACCAACAGTCCAGTTAACAACATTCCCATCAATCGCAGCACCTGTGCTTAGAGCGGTGATGTTCCTGTCAAGTTCAGTGTAGCCAGGTGTAGTACATAACATACGCTTGGTATAAGACTCTAGGAAGAAAGTTGCTGAACCAACCTGATCGTCGAAATCATAGTAGCTGTACCATAGACCAAATGATCCGCCATCGGGTAGTGCAAACGATTTCCATGGATCAGCTGAAGTAATTGTAAGATCAGTAATATCTTGGTATATAATCTGATATGGGTCAAAGAAATCTATTTTAAGAGCGTATGTTGAGTTTTCTACCCCTGATGCTGTATTTCCATTAAATGCAGCATTCGTAAAAGTTACAGTTATGTTTGCATCATTTGCATTGAGGTGACTTGTTGCCTTACCAGTTAAAGTAATCTTCGCCTTAACATTACTTACGGCTTCAATTTTTGCAATTAAACCTGCGGGAAGCCCCGATACGCTATAATGAGTACCCTGAGTGAATGTCCCACTGCTTATTGAGAATCCTAAGCCTGGGCTTAAAAACTTAATATCAATGGGCATTCTGATAGCACCATCATTCTCAATCGCTTCGTAAAACTGATCGCCTTGATAAATAAGACGAGGATTGGTTTTGTCATATTTTAGGTAAGTTGAACAGTCACCCACAAGATTACTCCCATAGGCTATTCTGATATAACCGTTTTCACCCCAGTCTGCACCCCACGAATTTTTAATAATCCAGCATTGATTAGCATCGTCGTAACCAGTGATAAGCACGATATGGTCAGTTGTTGTTGGGAATTGTCCGCTTAGGATACCACCTGTATAAGAGCTCCATCCTTGTGTTGAAAGTGCAGTGGGTATAGGACCCCATTGGTATAACTTTTCTTTTACCTGTGCAACAGTAGGTGTGTGTGCCATTGTAGGCCATCTGTTATCGGGTACATCATCAGTGTAAGCCCATCCTTCAAGCTGTTCATAATGCTCATGAGGGGGGTTGCATTCAACATCCATCGCTTGATATGGGAAATCTGATTCGTAAACAGCTCCAGCACCCTTTTCACCAGCGGGAGCATAGTTCATCCACATATCATGCGCCCACCATCCACCAGCGCAGCTCATCCCCCACTCGTTGCAGGAAACAAGGTATTGCTCGGCAAGGTCTTTTACTACGCCATCTTTTTTCAATATTTTGGCTTCGAACCCTGCCGTCGCACCAAAAGCCCAACAGCTACCGCACTGACCTTGGTTCTTCACAGGAGTAACAACCCCTTGTTCAGCCCAGTTCCAGTAGGAAGGTATCGCTTTTACTGCGTATTCACTTTGTTCCAACGGTTTTTTTGTAACTTTCAGCGGAGTGTAATTAAATGCACTTTTAGAAGTACCATTTGATTCAACCTTTATAGTTCGTTCTGAAGTTTTAGTTCTTGCTTTTTCCCAAGGACGAGAGTAAGATAACTTCAAATCGGTAACCCCTTTGTTCACGCCTGTGATAACAATACTCTGATAGACCCATGCACCTGGCGCAGGGCACTCTTCAACTGTTTCATAGTAGGGAATACTCTCCTGCTTTAATACATTGGAGTCAAACCCTTCAACTACCCACTGATATCCAGAGGAGGGGCTCATGTAGCCGTAAATAACGAGTATTTCATCGTTTTCTAGTTTAATCGTTCCTTTCTGATCAGTAGGATCATTCATCTGAACATAAACTTTCTTTTGCTTATAGGTTTCAAGAACCTTTTTTAGCTGTTTGTTTTGTGCACTTGTAATTTGCACAAAAGCAAAAAGTAATATCGCTGATAAACATAAGCGTATCACCTTCTGACTGAAGTAATAAAATTTTTTACTCACTTGATTAGGTTTTTGTGGTTAATAAATGGTTTAAAAAAATTATGAATAGAAAGAATTATATCTTCATGATAGGAAGTATATCTTGTAAATATTCTGTTAACAGTATTTTAATAAATACCCTGAAAGTACAACCTTGTACCTTCAGGGTATTAGATGTGCTATTTAACAATGATTCGTTTTGAAACCACGGCTTTGCTGGTTATTACCTGTATTGTATAAACGCCGGGTACGGCTTCCAGGGTAGCAGGTACTTCTGTCGGCCACTCGTTAAGCCTCACGGCTGTATGGAAGAGTAATTGACCGCTCATATTGTAAGCGTTCACAACGACTTCCTCGCCTAGCCCCGGCAGCATAACCTTGAAGCTTCCATCGTTCGGGTTCGGGTAAACCGAGAACTCCACCGCTGGCGTTGACAATGGGCCGGATGATCCTGATGCGGCGATATTTACCGTGTAATCCTCCGTTTCTCCGTAATACATTACCCCGCATGGCGTCAACGTTCCGCTGTAGGTCAACCGGACCCTCATCCGTGTACTTCCGGTTACGGCAGTGGACGGTACAGCTACCGTTGCGGTGTAGGGTGATGTTGAGCTGGCGATGTTCATCACCCGCTCGCCGGAATCATCAAAATCGCCATCGCCATTCCAGTCAATCCAAGCCGCACCGCTATTACCGCTCCAGCTCGGCGTAAATGCTTCGGATAGGGTATAGGTGCTCCCTTTCACCAGATTAGCAACTATCGTTGTATAGTTAGAGTAACAGGTAGTGCTGTTGCCGAGGGCTGAGGTGTTGTTTATCCCGCCCATGGTCACGTTGGAGATGTAGAAGTAACCCGTAGGGGAGCTATGGCTCGGCGTGCAGTACGTTACCGTGCCACCTAAAGTTGTCAGAAGCAATGCACTGCTTGCTGCGGATACGTTACCAGCAGCATCCTTGGCCTTCACGGTGAAGCTATAGGCTGTATTCACCGCCAAACCGGTTGCGCTGTAGCTGGTGGTAGCCGTGCTGCCTGCAAGGGTCGTGCCCCTGTACACATCGTAACCCGTTACCCCCACATTATCCGTTGAGGCCGTCCAGCTGAGAGTACAGCTGGTCTGCGTGATGCTCGATGCGGTCAGGCCCACCGGAACGGTTGGCGCTTGCGTA
>Ga0209287_10000523_pt1 | contig 22435 bp, 13 predicted proteins | sample PPLLak3cmMay2015_2_FD_187255 | JGI IMG/M metagenome (GOLD analysis project Ga0209287, IMG submission 187255) | Freshwater sediment microbial communities from Prairie Pothole Lake near Jamestown, North Dakota, USA - PPLs Lake P8 Core (1) Depth... | ecosystem: Environmental > Aquatic > Freshwater... | reverse complement strand
GATACTAGGGATAAATATCGGTGAAGCACGTTTTCTAACTGAGGATTCACGTAAAAAAGCCATGTATAGGCATGTATCAAAATTAATTGGTAAAGAAACCCCAACATACGATCTAGAGGCCATAACGAGAAGAGGGGACACCGTTACTCTGGCTATTGATACAAAAAATTATATGAAAGACGGCAAGGTTTTTGGAGAGATAGGCACTGTAAGAAGAATTATAAAAACTGGTCATGATGAAGAAACAAGAGAAATAAAATCCGGACAAAGAACACAAAGAATGCATGTCACAGAAAATGTAGAATTTTTAGAGGATTTTGAAAAAATACGTGAGAAGGCTTTTATAAAAATTCGGGAAAGAGACGAAGAAATAAGAAGATTAAAATCTGAACTCGATGAAAAACTCAATGATTTGGATATATTCAAAGATGAGATAAACAGGATAACAAAGGAGTGGAAGATAAATCAATCAGAACTAGACGATAAAAACTATGAGATAAGACAATTTCAAGATGAAATTGAAAAAATGAAACATCGATTGGAAATACAAAACAAGGATATTGATAGACTCAGAAATGAGATTTTAACAAACCAGTCGAAACTAGAAGAAAAAACCCATGAGACCAAACAAATAAAAGTAGATTTAGACAAAAAACAAAAAGAACTGGATGAAAAAGACGAAGAAGTAAAACAGTTACAAATGGAAATCAAAGAACCAAGAATAAAGGACATCAATGCTGAACTTATGAATGAAGAACTAGAAAAGCTCAAAGGAGAATTAGCATGCAACCAATCAGACCTGCAAGAGAAACTTCAAGAACTGGAAATGATGAAAGCCGAGATGGAAAACAAACAGATTGAGATAGAATCATCAGACAGCGAGCTTAAGACGAGAAACAAAATAATAGAAGAACTGACAAAACAAATGATGGCAAAAAAGCCCATCCCGGTACAACAATCTGAGGAGATGCTAAAGATACATAGTGAATTGGAAAAGAAAAACGAAGAATTAAGATTAATGACTTTAACTTTAGAAGAGAAAACTAGGGAGATAGAAAACACAAAAGGAGAGCTAAAGAAGGCAGTAAAATACCTGAAAGTAAGAAATGAGGAACTAAGTGAAATTGAAGACCAAGTACAACTTATGCAAACAGATCTGCAAAAGATACAACATGAGCTAGAAAAAAAGAACGGAGAGATAAAACTTAACAAACAAGAAATCGAGGAGAAAAACAACGAGATCAATAGATTCAAGCTAGAACTAGAAAGCGAAAAAGAAAGAATGCAACCAAATTTAGAAGAGATAACTAGGCTTCAACTTGAACTAAAGAATAGAGAAGAAGATGCCATATCGATTAAAGAAGAGTTGGATAACAGGAATAAGATAATCGAATCAATAAAAAAACAACTAGAAGAAAAACATACGGAGTTTGTTACAAAAACTGATGTTGTTGATCAGTTGCAACTGGAATTAAAAGAGAGAGAACAGGAGATAGAAACTAGAGACAGATTAATAACTGGGTTTGAAACTGAGTTTGATCGTCTCCAAAGCGAGTTAGGAAGCAGAGATCTAGAGATAAAAAGCAAAGAAGGGGAACTAAACAGTTTAAGGAAAGAAAGAGACCAACTTAATTTTAACCTGCAAACTATGAGAGATTCCATACCTTTGCCTTTAATAACGTTAGATAAAGAAAGTTTTGTAACGAGCTGGAATAAAAAAGCAGAGGAAGCTTTGGGTTTAGATGCAGAAAAAATCAGAGGCAATAACGTTTTTGAATTGGAGTCTATGAAAGATAAGAGACTTATTGATGCGAAAATTTTATGCGAGAAAGACAAGAGACCGATTACTGTAAAATCAATACATGTAAGAAATCAAAACAACGAAGGATCATTGAAAGATGTGTCTCAGATTCCTTTGCTTGATGACAAAGGGGAAATACATGGAACCGTGATGATCATAGAAGATGTAACCGAACTAGCAGGGCTACAAACTGAACTAGAGAGAAAAAAAGAGGATTTAAAGGATTTAGATGGTAGGTTCCAAGAAACGCACAAAAAACTTAGCTTGATAGATAAAGAGATAGAAGCCACGAACGAAGACCTGAGAAAAAGTAAACTGGAATTAGAGAATAAAACTCGTGAAATAAATGATTTAAAACAGGAACTTGTTAGAAAAGAAAGTGAGTCGAAATTCGAAAAAGAACAATCCATTAAAACAAGAGAAGAATTAGAAATAAAAAACAGGGAGATAAACAAAATAAAGACAGATTTGCAAAAATTACAGGAAGAGGTAAGGATTAAAAACAATGATATCGGGAATATAAAAACTGATTTTGATAATAAAGTAAAAGAGTTAGAGACAAAAAACAGAGAATTAAATTTAGCCAATAGGATGTTAGAGGAAACAAAACGAGAGCTCAGGACAAGTAAAACAGAGTCGGACCATCTGCATCAAATTGTAAAGACTAAAGAAAACGAGATGATCAAGAGCGAAGAACAAATATCTAGAATAAGAGAGGACCTAGAAGATAAACATAGAACTCTAGAAAACTGGAACGAGGAATTGAACAAGAAAGAAGAAGAAATGAAGTCTGCGTTAACAAGATTACAAGACGAATTAGATTCTAGAAACGAGGAGATAAAACAATGCAAATGGGAAATAGAAGATAAAACAGATAACCTGGATAAAATAAGAGCTAAACTGGAGAACAACAGCGTAGAACTACAAACAAAAACAAAAGAGATAAATGATATAAAGAGACAAATGGAACAGACGCAAGCCGTACTAAGAACAAGAGAATTAGAAACTGTTAGAAAAGAGGAAGAGCTAAAGCATTTAAGAACCGAACTTAAGGATAAACATGATAAACTTAGATTTATGAAACAACAATTCGACGAAAAAAACAATGAAAACATGAAACTTCAGAAAGAACTAAGGATTAGACGAGATGAATCAGAGGTAAGCGGTAGAGAACTGCAAAATGTTAGGATGCATCTAGAGAGAAAATGCAGTGAGATAACGCCATTACAAACCAATCTAGATAGGATTCAGAAGGAACTCGAGTCAAAGAACGTTGATTTAGAGACAACACGGAAAGAAATAGAGAATCTAACAGGGGAATTAAAAGCTAGTAAATCGGCTTTGAACTGGTTTAAGATGGAATTTGAGAAAAAAGTGGAAGAGTCCAAAAAAAAGAGCGATGATTGGGAAAGGAAAAACCTTGAATTTGGAGATGTAAAAAAACAGATAGAAGAAAACAAGATGGTTCTAGATAGGAAAAACGATGTGATAAATCAGCTACAAACCGAGTTGGAAAGGACTAGAGATGTTCTACAGGCCAGGGATGAAAAGCTAGAGCAGATGTGGATGGAAACGGAAGATAAGACAAAGGAGATAAATAGACTTAATTTGGAAAAAGAAAAGATGAGTTCTCGTATCATAAATATAAATGAGACGGCGCCTTCTTCCACGATAACTGTGGATAGAGATGGCGTGATAACAGATTTCAATAAGAAAGCAGAGGAGATGCTTGATTTAACATCTGGTGTTATAGGCAGTAATATTTTTGATATAGATCTTATGGGCAAAGAACGGTTACACGACGGATTGAAACAGTGTCAGAGAGAAAAGAAACAGATTATTGTTAAATCCATATCAATAAAGAATAAACAAGGTGATGTACATCTAACAAACATTTCTCATATGCCTATACTTGATAAAAACGGAGAGTTTCATGGAGCAGTAATGATCATAGAGGATGTAACTGAAATATCAGGTTTACAAGCTGAACTAGATAGAAAACAACAGGATATGGAGAAACTTGACAGAAGACTCCAAGAGACGTTTAATCAACTTAGGCTGTTGGAATCTGACATAGAAAAAAGAAAACACATAGAAAGAGAACATGTAGATACAAATTTAATAGATAAGCAAAGGGAGCTGAACTCGTTAGATGTTTCTATAGATTCGAAAATGAAAGAATTTAGCATCTTGAAATCAAAAATTGAGGAAACTTCGTCGATTTTAAAATCTGCTGAGAACGAAATAAAGAAAAAACACATGGAACTAGAGTTAATCGGGAAAGGCAAATCAGAGGGAGTACCTGGTGACGCATGGAAGGATAAAGTTAAGATACTTGAGGAGATCGATAAAAGCCTTGGTTTATCTGATGACCATCTAAAAACAAAAAAGATTAACTGCGAAGAAGAAACAAAGTAAAAACAAAATTTTATTTTTTTATTCGAAGGTGGCAATTGGTTTTATTGCCAGGGGTGCATCTAGGGTTGTTGTTCTAGCTATTCCAGATGATGGAAATAGTGTAACAGTTAATGATTCTCTTTGTGGTATGGAGAAGCCCCCATCTAGTTTTATTATAACATAGGCCATATCCCCGTTGATAACATTGTAATCAACTAGAGATCTATCTTTATCTACTGTTACAACAAACCCGTAACTACCGTAATCTATTTCGTTCCATATGTCATGTTCAAAAAGAGAACTTTTTCCTATAAATTCTGCTTTCCCACTGTAGTTTAGTATTTTTATATCATATCCGTTGGTTAGTTTTATTGTTAATCCAGTTATATCTATATCCTGAATGATAAGTGGTTTTATCAGTAAAGCTATTTTTTCTATCTTTTTTTCTCCATATGTTGAGTAGAATTTTCCCACTTGGTCTTTTATTTGTATATATGTTGTGATTTCATCTAGAACCTGGTTGACCATTTCTTCTGCATCTTCTTCTGTTACTGTTTCTTGGGTTTCACCTGTTATTATTGATGCTACTGCTATGGATGAGAGTATAAAGCCTGTTAGTATTATTATGGATACTATTCCGGTACTCCCCAGTTTATTCATTTTTTAATCACTTGTTATCCTATGATTCTCCTTAGTATTGTTTAATATATAAGGTTTATTATACAATTAATACCATTATATATACGGGGGTAAATCGTCGTTTTCGGCCACAGTGGATCTTGTCTAATCTGTTGGTGCTATTTTTTCCTCCTTGTATTGTAAAAATGTCGTTTTGTCATTTTTGTGGTTGTGATGTTTTCGCTGTTTGGCCTCTTTTCCATTTTGGTTCTCTAACGCCAAAGCCTTATATATTGTCACTTGCGAACACTATACATGAAAACATTTACCATGCGTCAATATCGCATGGGAACGAACGGAAGGTGTGAAAGGATATGGAAAAGAAATATATGGAAAGGCTAGTTGGTAAGTACTGTAAGATTGTTACCAAGGAGCCCGGAGAAGATAGAGCAAGTGTAGTTACAGGCATACTTGAAGACGTCGACTACAAAGACGGTTTTATATTAGTGGATTCTAAGCAAGGATTAGGATGCCTTAGAATAAACACTGTCGTTGCAATAAAACCAAGACCAAACAAAGAAATTGAAATGGAATACAAAAGATCACATACAAAAACCCAAAATAAAAAACATTACAAAAATGCAAGATACCTAAAAAACAACAACAAAGGAGCAGTTGGTATAGGTACACTTATTGTTTTCATCGCGATGATCCTCGTAGCGGCAGTTGCAGCAAGCGTAATAATAACAACCGCAGAAACATTACAGCAAAGAGCAAGAACCGTAGGATCAAGCGTTATTAGAGAAGTATCAGCTGGTTTAGTAATCGAAGACATTGCAGGATACACAGATGTAAACAAAACAACAATCCAATACCTAGCATTACTAGTAAGACCAAGAGCAGGCACACAAGATATAGACATGAAAAACTCTGTGATCACAGTAAAATACAACAACCTATCAATACTAAAACTAAACATATCACTCATAACAGAAGCCGGCGCAAACAACAAAAGCGTGTTTGATACACCAATAATTGTCAACGGAACCTATTCAAACTATACAATAATTGACAACTGTACATCCACAGAATACGGTGCAATATCAGTACTTGACGCCGATGGCTCAATGCTAAGCACACAAGGTTTAAACGACGGAGATAGACTCTACATACTATTGAATCTAACAGCACTAATGCCCGAAGACAACGGATTACCCGTAAGAGGAACAATATCCGGTAAAATACAACCAGAAACAGGGGCACCAGGGGTATTCGAGTTTACATCCCCAGCAGTATACCCAAAGAGAATCATAGATCTCTGGTAAAAAAAATCTCCCCTCTTTTTTTAATTTTTTTATTTTTATTCTTTATTTATCAGATTTTTAATGATAACTATATTTGCTTTTTCACCATTATAAGAAGACGGCTTAATATTAATTTCAACATTCATCTTTCTATTATCTTTAGTTAAAATAATCGTCTCAAAATTAGAAATCTCTTCTCCTTTAAGTCTATTCAGGTAATATCTCTTAATTTCCTCGAGATTCTCAGGTGCAACAAAATCAAATAAACTCTTACCTAAAACATCATCCATTTCATAACCTAATAACTCTACAAAGGAACTGTTGGCCTGCATCAGAATACCGCGATAAATAACTGCAGCACGCTCAGGGATTTTATCCAAAACAAGACGACGGCTGTCATCTTTACCCATATCATCAGAGAAATTAGGTAAACTAATATCCCCTTTTATATGTCTAAGTCTCAAATCTTTTCTAGAGGTAGAAGCAAGATGATCTCTAAACAATTTTTCTTGATTTTCTAACTCCAACCACCTATCCTCAATCTCTTTTTCTAAAAACTCGAGTTTATCGCGCCATTTAGAAAACTCAAATCTCCTCTCATTAAGCTCTTTTTTCTCCTGAAGCAATTCAGCTTCAAGAGCATTAAGTAAAACCCTGCGCTCATCCAATTCACGTGCAATCGCACGAAGTTCCTCTTTTTTCTTATCCGCACCAACAGTATCAAAAAAGAAATACAGCCATTTACCAAATAAATTTTTAATATCCTCTCTAGCGTAAGAGCGGACTTTATCTAAATTTGTTTGTTCGTCTACTTTTTCTTGAGAGCTTACAACATCTTCAGAAAAAATTTCTTCAAGATTTTTATCATCAAAATCAGATGATGCCTTATTTAGATTATTCAAACTTTCAATAGAAGAAATATGAGCAGACTGATCTATGTTTATTACCTCACCAACAAAACATATATCCCCAGTTTCTGCCTTGGAAAAATCAACAGGAAAAGTATTGCATGACACAGAAATTTTCGATCCGTTCTTAGTTAAAAATAGTAAAATTATATCGCCGACTAACGTATCTCTTCTTATCGAATCTAATATTTTTTCCCATTTAACTGCTTCATCTTTTGATATCAAAAAATTAAAAATCTTCTTACCCAATGCCTCATCTCTAGAATAGCCAGTTATCTTTTCACATTCACGATTAAATTGAATTATCTCCTGATTTTTGTTGATACCGAATACCAATGGATCTTTATGATTATCCAGCGTTATTATCATCCTCTCCAAACATATCTCTTACGTTCAGGAATCTCCTCTCACAAATAGATACGATATATGCTAAAACCAGTTATGCGTTTTAAAACTTTTGTTTTACACCAGTTATAACAATTTAACCTACGCAAAAGACAGGACAAAAACAAAAAGTATAGTATAAATATTATAAAACTGTTATTCGAATTGCAAAAATATATTGTTTACAGAAGTAAAAGTTAAATACCTGGTTATAGTTGTATATAAGGGTAGCCTATATATTGGTTATATAGGAGGGGTATAGATAAAGTTAAAGATGGGAAAAGGTGAGGATAGTAAACCTACAGAGGAAACGATAGGTAACAAAACACCTAGCACAATTACACCTGTAGCGGAGACAAAGAAGGACGTCGAAAACCTACGAAAAGTTATTAAATTTGGTTCAACAACAGAAGAAAATAACAATAAGCCCACTATTTCAAGTGATAAAACAATTATTGATCAAAAAGTAGAAAACACCGAGGACCAAAAGACATCCAGGGAGGCTTTAGAGCAGAAACGTGCCATGCTTCAAAGTATAAAAGATTTTGATTTTCAGATAAAGAAAAATCAAGAAGACATAAACAACTTAAATCAGAAGTTAGATGGAATGTCAAAAGATTTAGATGACCTTGTTAGCTTATATGAGATTGTTTCTGAGCAAATGAACCCATTTGTTGGTTTATCGAAAGTTACAAAGAAAAGGCTTGATTCATTAGAAAATTTCACAAAAGAGATTGATACAGTTAAAAATAGGGTTGGGGATTTAGAGTCGTTTGCGGAGAGAATGGGAATGAAAATAGAAAACCCTGAAATAAGAAAAGAGGAGAACGTTAAAATTCCAGTCGAAACTATATCAGATATGGATTTAGATAAAATTATTGAGTTATCTATGAAGGATATCGCTTCAGAAAATGCGATAGATTTGGCGATTGATGATTTTATTGAAAGTTTGAAAATAAATTTAAATGGGTGAAAAAATGGAAGAAATGAACGGCAACATTAATGAAAATGATATTCTAAAGGATTTTGAACTAAAAAATGAGATTTCTACAATTGTTGCCAAAAATATGATTCCTCAGAGAATAGCAGAAAAGTTAGAGAAGAAGTTAGTTGAAAAACAAGTAAAAATCAATAGAAAACAGCTGTATCTCTTGGTGGATAAAATAAGGAATATAATGCGTACTTATTCTAAATTTGACGAGGGAACCAGAAAAGAAGAGCCGCTGAGTGCTAAGCCCTTGGATAAGCCTTTTGAGCAAAAAATAGAAGCAACCACAGATATGAAAAAACTTTTTGAAACCGTGGATAAACTACAGCAGAGATTATCCAACTTAGAGAATGACATGATGAAGAAGAGCTGGACATACCCGGGTGCAGAAAAGACATCTTCTCCAAGAATTGTTAAAGTAGATGATATACAGGTGCCCTCTCAAGAGTTGATTAATCTAGAGCCTCTAACAAAAATACCAAATGAGCCTGAAAGCATAGTAGTTCTTATGAAATGGCTCCAGTATCTTATTGATAGGTGTGGGCGTCCTAATTTAATAGAGGTGTTGGACTATTACGTTGATATAGGTTGGATTTCTGAGGATGCAAAAATAAACATAATGGACTATTCAAATGGCATAACTGAAGAAATCACTAGGAGTGGAACAACTGATTTGCAAGCAAAGGATCACATCCAGTCCCTACTTTTTATACAGAAACTTAAAGGAAAACAGATTGACAGACACTTCATTGATAGAATTGAAAGCGAGATATCCAGAATTACTAAAAAATTAGATAGTTACATCTCAGATAAAATTATTTAAATTTACAATTTACTCATATCAAAAGGAGGGGGACTTACTGGAAGATATATTGCTCCTTAATACGGAGGTAATTTAAGGATGGGATTTTCAATATCAGCTGCTGCAGCTATTCTTGGTGTATCAATATTGATAGCAGCAGAAATCATCATAGGTAGTATACCTCCGACATTTGAGGATGCTAACGAATCATATTATGACATGAAAAACAGGCTTATAGAAGAAACACAAACAAATGTAAACATAACTAGTGTTGATACAACAATCAATGGTGCAAACCACAACATAAGTATTGTCATAGAGAACATTGGAAGTGTTGTACTAAATACTAGTTATTTCAACATTCTAATAAATGGCACCAACAAACAATTCAACTGTTCAAAACCATACATCTATCTAGAAAACACAGCTTATTTTAATATCACTGATCTAGAGGGAAATGCTGGACCAAGAAGGCTAAAAGTTGTTACAAAAAATGGCGTATCAGACTATTATGAGTACATATTATGAAATGAATAATATTTGGTGAAAATATGGGGTTTGATTTAACAGCCGCAACTGTAATCTTCTTCGTTGCATCATTAATTGTGGCTGGTGCTGTATCAGGTGTTTTCATAGGAGTATCAAATAAAATGGATAGAAGCCTCTCAGAAAAATTAGATAAAATGAGAGGACAGATAGACACAGAATTTATGATTATTAACGACAATGAAGAAATACCTGAAGAAAATGGACATTATATTTTTTATTTGAAAAACATAGGTGATAGTAATCTTGTTACAAACAACGAGACATTCCAATTGCTCGTAGATGGGGGCATCTTGCCTAAAACGAGTTATTATTTCTCTGTTGATTATATTCAACCTGGCCAGGTTGCTACGATTTATGTAGACATGGGTGTGATATCATCAGGTGAACATAATTTGATGGTTGTAGGGAGCACGGCAATTAAAAAAGATTTTGTATTTAAAATATAAAAAAGTTTAGAGGTACTGTAAGGATGGGAGTTTCTTTATCGACCACAGCGGCAATAATAGGTATTTCCTTTATTATAATATTACAGGCATTTTCAGTTAGTGTCCCACCAAAATTATCAGAGATTAGTGATGCTTACGATGACATGAAAGATAGATCTGTGGAACAATGTCAAACTGATGTTAGTATCACAAATATCACCGATGTCGGGTGGTGGGATACAGACTGGGCTTACAGAAAAATGATAGTTATTGATCATACAAAAGTACAGGCAGATCAAACAGATTTTACAGCTTTAGTTTATATAAACTCTGATGTGGGTCTAGCTGCTCATGCACAACCTGATGGCGATGATATTTTTTTTACAGATGACAACAACAGCACAAAATTTAGTCATGAAATAGAAAAATATGATGACATAAATGGTGAGCTGACAGCATGGGTTAAAATTCCCATCATCTATACAACGAAGGATACAGTTTTGTTCATGTATTATGGTAATGCAGGTTGTATTAGCCAACAGGACATATCAAACACATGGGACTCAAACTTCAAAATGGTACATCATCTAAACGAAAGCTCTGGCGCACTATATGACTCAACATCAAACAACAATGACGGCACAAACAATGGAGCAACATACAATACTTCAAGTAAAATAGATGGCGGGTACGACTTTGATGGTAGTGTTAATATAAACTGTGGGAATGACGGCAGTCTTGACATCACAAATAGTATAACACTTGAGGCATGGATTAAAGATCCGCCATCAACCCAAGATAAAAAAAATGTAAGCAAACCGGAAATTACCGATAAAAAAGAAGAAGGCGGGATTTTTGGAGATGCAATTCATAGAAATTATAATCTAGGTTTAATTGACTTTCTCAATCGTTTTTCTTTTTTAAATAAAATCACTGGTCCTCCATTTAATAAAGATTATTATACAAAACATTTATCTAACAAAATTAAAGAAGAAACAATTTTGAAAGAAAAGGAAGATATCAGTGACAATAACACTACGAAAATAACAGAAACAGAGTATAACAAATCATGGAACTATGTCTTAGCGAAGGCTAATTGGAATCTTCATGCCCATGTAGATGGTGAATGGAAGAATGTCGATGGTTTAAAGTTAGAGTATGTTAAAGTCACTAGTGGTTTGAAAAAATTTAGCCTTGCTTTTACTGCATCAATTAAACCTCAAGCAGATTATCTTCTAAATCTAACAATAGACATTCCTATAGATGATTATAGTTTTGATTATGAAAATAAGACTTTTAATTTGTATTATACAGTATTTGGGGAAAAAATTATTTTCAAGTACAATTATAGTGATATCGCCATATTACCAGGACTTATTTTCAAACATGGCATTTCAGACGGCAAGTTTTGGTTCAGCATACAAAAAAATAACATACCGTATGGTACCCTTATCTATCTAGATCCAACATATGGTCTTACTGCAGACCAAGTTACCAATACATATGAATATGACGAGCAGGAAGGTCATTATTGCGATGCTGTAAGACTTGGATCTGATGGTACATATAGTTATTTCGCTATCGTGAGCACTGGTGATACCGGTGCTGAGAACGATGGATACATTCGTACTATAAAGGTGTGGGAATCTAACGGTACAATCGTACCAAGTCTTGTCGATTGGCTTGAGTACGATACGTCTGATGGATATGGCCCCAGTATTATCAACGTTGGTACTGATATGTATGCTATTGCTTATTCAGATTTACCTGGTGGTGCTGCTGGTAGAGTGACTGTTGTTACTATAGATATAGATAGCGTTGGCAACGTAGATGCTGCTGTTACTGATACACAACAGCTTTCTTATCGTGGTGTGAGCACAACTAGCCGATGCAATATTCTACATCTGACTGGAAACATTTACGTTGTTGCTTACACTGATGTCGATGGTGATGGATGGATTGAAACTGTTGAGATAAACTCTGATGGCACTATCACAAATAGTGTTCTTGACTCTGAGGAGTTCGATGGGGCTGATGGTTTCTTTCCTCACATGGCTCAGATTGATGTTGATACGGTGGCAGTGATTTATGAAACAACCGATACTGCTGGCGGTTCTGCGACTGCCCGTGACGGAATGCTGATGACATATAACATCAGCGGTGCTGGTTTGATTACCGATACTCCTGCGGATAGTTATGAGTATGATACTGACCTTGGTAGATGGCCAGATATCCTTCATATCAGTGGTGATGTCTATTTGTTGGCTCATGAAGGTACTGGTAACGATGGTTTTGTCCGTAGTATCACTATTGATTCTGCTGGCGATATTGGTGCTTTGATTGACTTTATCGAGTTTGATACGGGAGATGGTGGATTCCAGACATTGTTTTATGTAACCGATGGTTATGTTGTTAACATGAATGTTTTTGGTGTTAGTTATCAGGGTGGTGGTGGTGATGGTTGGGTTGGAACTTTCACTGTTGATAATAATGGTAATATGCCTCTTACGGTTGTTACTGATAATTTTGAATATGATACTGTCGATACATTGTGGTATGCTCCAGTTCTTTTTGTGTCCGGTACTTATTGGTTGGTTGTCCATGTTGGTACTGGCAATGATGGTTTTGCTCGAACATTCCAGATGTATATGAATTATCCTCTTGTTTCGAGTGACGAAAGTCCAAGCGATGGTGCCACTGGTGTGCAACTTATTCCTGAGCTTAGTGTTAATGTCAGTGAAGTTGGTGACTTTATGACGGCTTATTGGTTGAGCAACTCAAGCGGCTCATGGGCACAATTCGGGGTGAACTCATCTATTTTGGGTTACGGTACTATTTCAGATTCAACAACTTTTTGGGAATACGATCAACAGGAAGGGCATTATCCAAATGTGATAAGATTAGGTACAAGTAATTATTATGCTATTGTTAGTACTGGTGATACTGGTGCTGAGAATGATGGATATATTCGTGTAGTTGAAGCATGGAACACGAATGGTACAATCAGGAATAGTTTGGTTGATGTCCCTTATGAATATGATGGCTCTAATGGTCAATATCCAAGGATTCAACATATTTCTGGTGATATTTATGCTATTGCATATGTGGATACTGGTGCTATTATAAAAGTGGTTACAACTGAGATTGATGATGCAGATGGGGATTGTACGGGTAGTATTATTGACACAAAGACCATGTCTTATGCTGCAACAGCAGCTCTTCCAATAGATTTCATTAACGTAATAAATAATGTATATGCAGTGGCGTATACAAATCTTACAACACTGGAGGGGTTGGTAGAAACCATTACAATCAACAATGATGGTAGTATTGATGATGCGACCTTGGATTTTCAGGAGTTTGATGCGACAAATGGTCGTTTCCCAAGGATGTGTATGGTTGACACCGATACCGTCGCTATTCAATATTATGAATCTGTTGGCAGTGATGGGTGGCTTGTGACTTATAATATTAGTGGTGCTGGTGTTATTACTGATGCTTATGCTTCTCAATGGGAATATGATGCAGATAATGGTATACAGGGAGATATGATCAAAATAGATGGGAACATTTTTGCTTTGGCTTATGAGGGTACATCTTCAGATGGATATATCAAAACTACAACGATAAATGATGATGGTTCAATGTCTAAAACATGGATTGATACTTATGAGCATGATAAGGTTGATGGGGGATACCAACGGATTCATTCTATTGGGAATAATATTTTTGTTTTGACTTATCAATGTACTGGTGCTGATGGGAGGATGAAATCATTTTATATATCAAGTTCAGGGGATATTGCTTCTTATGAATATGATGAACTTGAATATGACACGGCCGATACTATTTTGTTTGCCCCAATGGTCTCGATGGGAAACGATTATTATCTCATAGCATGGGCAGGTACAGGTAACGATGGTTTTGTAGGAACTGTAGAGATAGGAAACAGCACAAAAACCATGCTGCAACAGGCCAATGCCAACTTTAGTGCAAGAGGGAAAAAATATTGGTGGAGTGTGAATGTTACAGATGGTATAAGTTATAACAATCAAACATACAGTTTTACAACCAAACATGTTCCAACAATAACCAATGAAAGCCCAATCAACCAATCTGTAGGCATCAGTCTCAATCCGACACTAAGCATACAGATAAACCATAGCAATGGATACCAAATGAACATCACCTGGTACTGGGGAACAGATAACAGCTGCCCAGATTTTATCGGCACAAACAGTTCAGTAAACAACGGAACCTATAATGCTAACAATGATAACAATTTTTCATCATACAACAAAACATATTATTGGAGGGTAATAGTTAACGACGAATATGGCGGATGGACAAATAAAACATATCATTTCACAACATTTAATGCAAAAGAAATAATAAACAAAGGAAGGGATGCTTATTCGCTTGAAATTGGACTATCTGGCACTACCTTATATGGATATGTAAATAGCAACAGTGTACAAACAAGTATTGACACAAACTGGCATTATGTGACACTCACATATGATGGATCACAGTTGAAAATATACAAAGATGGAGAATTCAAGGCCAATACAAGTATGACTGGGAATATTAATACAAACGGCAATGACCTCTTACTTGGCAGATACCTAACAGGCACACTAGATGAGATACGAATTTCAAACACAGCACGAAGCGCAGCATGGATAAACACAACCTATAAAATGACAAGTTTGCCGGAATCTTTTGTTAAAGTTGAAACAGAACAAAATCAACAATACACGTACCTCAAAATAAAAATTAAAAACACAGGCAGCACCACAATTAAAATGCAATATAGTACAATACTGGTAAACGGTACTGAAAAACCATTCTTACAGATTCAATCCTGTCTTTATCCACTAAAGGAAACAAACATATTCGTCAACGTATCAGCATCGGGTCCGAAGAGAAATAAATTTATTACCGGGAACGGTATTACTAAATATGAGGGGTACGGCTAGTTTGAGGGGAAAAGTCTATGGGATTTAGTTTAACTGGTGCACAGGTAATATTCTTTATCGCTTCAGTGATAGTAGCGGGTGCTGTATCAGGTGTTTTCATAGGCGTCACAACAAATGTTACCAATAGCTTCTCAGACAAAGGCGATAGACTACAGGAGCAACTTGATACGGATTTCAAGATAATTAACGACCCTGATGCTATACCAGATGCAGGCGGTTATTATAGTTTTTATCTGAAGAATATAGGCGGTAAAAAACTATTAACAACAAACCAGACATTCCAGCTTTTCGTTGACGGGGATATTATAACTATAGCAAATTATTATTTTTCAGATGACAGTATTCAACCTGGCCAGGTTGCCACGATTTATGTAGACAACAGCGAAATAGCAGCAGGAGACCATACAATGAGGTTGGTAGGACCTCTTGCTATTGAAGATGAGTTTACATTTACTATTTAAAAAAATTTGGATGGGAATAAAAGATATGGCAGAAGCAAAATCGTTATTACTTGAAAGAAAAGGGGAATCGGATGGTTTTGCTCAAAGATTCGGGAGATTCATACCAGAGGGCTCCTTATTGTTTGTTGAAGGTAAAGAGGGGGCTGGGAAGAGCATTTTTTGCCAAAGATTTTGTTTCAGTTTCCTAAAAAATGGTTCGACTTGCTCTTATGTTTCCACACAATATACTGTAAAAAGTTTCTTGAGGCAGACGGCATCTGTTGGTTATGATGTAAGAAAATATTTGATGGGCGGTAAACTTTTTTTTATCTCAACCGAGGTTATGCTGGCAGAAACTTTACCAAAGAATACTTTTCTGGAGAAACTAATAACCTGTAAGAAGCTTTTTGATCCGGAGATTATTTTCATAGACTCCCTCTCAACTTTACTTAATGAAAGTCTTAACATGGATAATCTTGTTGAGCTCACCAGCTTTTTTAACAGGTTAAAAGGATCGGGCAAGATAATAATTTTAAGTGGTAATCCCAACGAGTGGTCGCAGGAGATACATAATGCTTTTCAGATGATAGCTGACATCCATTTTAGAATCACGAAAGAGAACATGCCTGGCATTGGCATAGTTCATAACATCTATCTAGATAAGTTTAATGGCGCACATTATAAATATGATCCACTCACAACTTTTTCAGTTAGACCTGGCATAGGGCTTACCATAGAGACCAGTGGCATAGCATTCTAGGGGGAGAAAAAGTAAGATATGACTAGGATGGAAAAAGAAGAAGAAGAGAAAGTCATAAATGAAAATCCTCATCTTAAGAAATATATTTTTGAGATAGAAAAAAAGATGGGGAGACCAGATTTTTACAGTAAAATTACTCGTGAGCTTAAGGAAGAAAAATTTCCCAATATCGTTTATCCTACTAAAGGAACTGTTTTTATACATGTCTATAGAACCAAGGATATGGATCAAATAGAGTATCATGCTGTTGAACCTGTTCTTAGCGATATTGAGAAAAAGAAGCGCGAAAAAATCTTGGATTTGATTTATGAGAGAGCAGTTCGTTTAAAAAAAAATATTAAAAGTCAGGATGAACTCAGGAAGGCCATCAAAGACGTTTTAGATGATGTTACTATTGTTGATGAGGCATCAGGTGACGTTGATCCTTCAGGAAAAAGTTTTTTAAGTGAACTTAAAGGGGAAAAGGTCAAGGTTACATCTATTGAGAAAATGGATTTGGAGTACGATATTGCCAAGGATATTGTTGGTGGTGGGCCTCTTGAGCCTTTTATGAGAGACCCATATATCGAGGATGTTCATGTTATAACTGGTGAGAAAGTCCATCTTATTCATAGGATTTTTGAGATGATTAAAACAAATATCGACATAGATAAAAATTGGGCTGCCACGTTTTCGCAGGAGTTCAGCGAGAAGATAGGCAGTCCTGTCAGCGAAGGGCAGCCTATAGCAGATGGTACACTCCCTGATGGCAGTAGAGTTAACATAATTCATAGTAAGGATGTAAGCATAAAAGGTCCTACTATGACTATTAGGAAGTTTACTGAGACTCCTATCAGTATAACCCAGCTTATAAATTGGGGTACTCTTGATGCTGGTATAGCTGCTTATCTATGGCTTTGTTTGCAATATGGGCGTAGCGTCTTCGTTTGTGGTGAAACCGCATCTGGCAAGACCACTACCGCCAATGCGATTGTACCGTTTATACCGCCTGATAAAAAGATTTATACCGCTGAGAACACACCTGAGATGCATATACCCCACCCAGTATGGCAACAGTTGTTAACAAGGTCTACAGGGCCGCAAGAAGGGCATATAGAGCTTGTTGATCTTCTAATTGCTGCATTGAGATCCAGACCAGACTACATAATACCTGGAGAAACCAGGGGTATAGAAGGACGTGTCGTGTTTCAGGCTATGCAAACAGGTCACCCGGTTATAACAACTTTTCACGCCGGTAGTGTAACAAAGGTTATACAGCGTTTCACAGGGCACCCAATTAATGTACCTAAGACGTTTATGGATAACCTTGACGTTGTTATAATACAGATGGCTGTAGAGCGAAAAGGGAAAAGGGTTAGACGGATTCTCTCAGTAGACGAGATAGAGGGATACAATAGACATGTGGACGCCATAATATCACGTACAGCATTTCAGTGGAACCCGGTGGAGGATACACATAGTTTTAAATCATATGGAAACAGCTACATCCTGGAGCAGAGGATAGCCAGAAACGCTGGATTTGAGGATGTTGCTCAGATCTATGATGAGTATGACCGTAGAAAACGTATATTGCAGAGAATGGTGGAGGAAAAGATATTTGACTACTACGAGGTTGTACAATTCCTGTGGACATTCTACAGGGAAGGAATAAAAGGGTTGCCTATATCTATATAAATCGATTAAAAAAATCAATAATTAATTGAATCGAGGGGATGAGGAAAAAAACATGACTAAGATGAATGATGAAGACAAACGAAATCTGTTTGAAAAATACATTCATCTTAGAAAATATGTAGAGAATGTTAGAGAAAAAATTGGTGAGCCAGTTTTTTATACAACTCTCCCTTTTGAAGCCAGGGAAGAAGCCCATCCAAATCTAATATATGCAACTAAAGGCTCTGTTTTTGTACATATATTCAGAACAAAAGACATGAAGGAGATAGAGTATCGTGCTATCGAACCATCATTGAGTGACATAGAGAAAAAGAAGTACGGAAAATTATTGAATTCTATAGTTAAATTAGCGCCCAATAAAAAAAGTGTTATAACCGATGATGAACTAAAAGAAGTTTTAAAAGAACTCATCGACGAACTTATTATTGTAGATGAAAAAGCAGAAGAGGTTGACGAGGGGAAAAAAGGTTTTGTAGGTAAATTTAGCAAATCTGACAAAATAAAGGCCACATCTATACAAAAAAACAATATCGAGTATTTTATAATTAAAAGCCAGATTGGCGGAGGGGCTATAGAACCTTTTATGAGAGACCCATATTTAGAAGATATTCACATCATAACAGGGGAAAACGTTCATCTTATCCACAAAGTCTTCGGCATGATAAAAACCAATATAGAGATTAACAAAGAAGATGCCCCTGCTTTTGCAAGGAAATTAAGCGAAAAAATGGGCGCAACAGTTAGCGAAGGGAAACCTATAGCAGATGGGATGTTACCAGATGGAAGCAGAGGGAACGTCATATACAGTGACACCGTGAGTCTAAAAGGGCCTAGCATGACAATTAGAAAATTCACAGAAACACCAATTAGTATTACGCAACTAATAAAATGGGGAACACTTGGTTCCAATATCGCTGCGTATCTATGGCTTTGTTCACAATATGGACGTAGTTTTTTCATATGTGGTGAGACTGCATCTGGTAAAACAACCACGATGAACTCGTTGATACCATTTATACCACCTGAAAAAAAGATTTATACGGCTGAAAGCACACCTGAGCTTACTGTCCCACATACTGTTTGGCAGAGGCTACTTACAAAAACAACCGGACCAAAAGAAGGACAAGTGGACTTGTTTGATCTTCTTAAAGCAGCTCTGAGATCCAGACCAGACTACATAATACCTGGAGAGGTAAGAGGCGCAGAAGGAAACATTGTGTTTCAGGCTATGCAAACAGGTCACCCATGTATAACAACTTTTCATGCTGGGACTCTAACAAAAGTCATACAACGTTTCACAGGTGACCCAATAAACGTACCAAAAACTTTCATGGATAACCTCGATTTTGTTTTAATACAAACAGCTCTAGAGCGAGAGGGTAGAAGAATAAGACGGTGTATTTCATTAGATGAAATAGAGGGATATAACAGGGAGGTCGATGGCGTCATGGCGAGAACGGCCTTCGAATGGGACCCGGTTGAGGACAAACAAATTTTTAAGGCAAACAAGAATAGTTACATCCTGGAGCAAAAAATAGCAAAAAATATGGGATACGTTGACACGTCAGAGATATATGATGAATACGAGCGCAGAAGACACATACTTGAGAGGATGGTGGAAGAAGAGATATTTGATTACTATGAAGTAGTACAATTCATATGGACCTTCTACAGGGATGGAGAAAAAGCATTACCTATATCGATTTAGTGATTAGAGATGATTGGCGAAAAAAAGAAAAAATTGAGATTACTAAATAGGGATTCTAAAGAAAAAGATAAAAAGAAACGAGATTTTTCAAAGCAGCTCAGCATAGCTTATAAAAACCTTGATGACCCTAAAAAATACCAGAGAACTATCCTTCTACCATTGATTATTTTGGGAGCACTGGTTTTTTGTTTACCTTTTATCTTAGAGTTAATCATTGGAACGCCCCTGGACTTAAATCCCATTCCTGTTATAGTCGGCGGAGCAGTACCAATAGCCCTAGGTGTACTTTACCCATATATAAGCTGGAAAAACAAAGAGAACGACATAAACGGAAAGATGCATTATTTTATAACACATCTAAGAGTTTTAGCTATATCAGATATGTCTCTAAAAGACATAATAAAAGAACTTGGTGGAAAAAAGGTTTATGGTAGTCTCGGCAAAGAAATGGAAAAAGCCAGCGTACTTTCTACACAATGGAAAGTTCCACTTGCTAGAAGCTTCAAGTTTGTATCAGATAGGACTCCAAGTAAAATACTAAAAGATTTTTTAGATCGTTTTGCACAAAGTATAGCTAGTGGTGTAGACCACAGAGAGTTCATAGAAACAGAACAAAACGCTGTTCTACAGGAATACAAAACAGTATATGAAACTGCAAATGAAAACGTTGTTATCATAAATGAGGTCTATGTCGGCCTACTTATCTCCATTATATTCATAATGTCACTTGGCATTGTCATACCAATAATAATGGGGGGCGTAGATATGAACACCTATCTATTCCTCTCATCTTTTTTATTAATCATCTCAGAGGGTATGCTCCTGTATCTTCTGCGCTCCATGGTACCCAGGGATGAGGTCTGGCATCAGAGCGGTGAAAAAGGAGCGATGGAGCTAGGATTATGGAAAAGTTTTAAAATCTCTATCATAGCCTGTGTTGTTATAGGCTTTGTTTTATTTTTCGGAAAATACAGATTAGGCATCCCTGTACTTAGTATGATTCCTTTTGAAATCCTGGCAGCTATTTCTCTTACTCCTCTTTTTATCCCTGGTTTAGAAACGTTGAGAGCTGAGATGGATATTACGAGAAAGGAAAAAAGTTTCCTAGGTTTTTTACCAGCACTCGGCGCTATTTCTACCATGAGGGGTGGAAAAATCAATGATTCTGTTTATTATCTGAGTGAAAAGGATTACGGGGTTCTTACCCAGCATATAAAAGATCTATATAGACGGCTTAGAACTAGGATAAATGATGACTCTGCATGGGAATGGTTCGGGGTTGACACTGGAAGCAATCATATACAGAGATCAAGCGAGATGTTCAGAGAGGCCACATATGCTGCAGCTAACCCGCGGGTTGCCTCACGTATGATAGCTGAGAATATTAGAAAAATCCGGGACCTTCGCATAAAAAAGTTTTCCATTATTAGTACATCAGCAGCTCTGTTCGCTGGCATAACATTTGGTGTCGCTTTTAGTGTTTATGTTTCACTTGTGATAGCAAGGCATCTTAATAGCCTAGTCGTCGAAGGAAACGTAGGTAACCCTTTTGAAAGCATAGGCATGAATGCAATCCTACAATCAGTGTCACCTGAGACTTTTGTAAACGCTTTTTTAATTATTTTTATAGTAATGGTTATACACTGTTTTATAATGGCTCTTACAATAAGAGGTCTGAGAGATAGTCATATCCTAGTTACTTTCGCATATTTCGTTCCATTTGTATGGGTTATTGCTATTACAGCCACCCTTGTTGATATAGTACTAACAGGAGTATTGGCAGTATAGTTTTTAATTTGAATTTTTTTAGAACCATAACATATTAAAACATGCTAAATATAATGAGTTCTGACGGCAAATAGAAGGAGCCATATATGAAAAGGATATGTGTTCTAACGGGTGGGGGAGACTGTCCTGGTTTAAACGCAGTTATCAGGGCTATCGTTAAAAGATCCATACAATACAATTGGGAGATAATTGGCATAAAAAACGGATGGAAAGGTTTGATTAACGGGGAGATAGAGTTACTAACAGATTACACTGTCTCAGGCATTCTCCCAAAAGGTGGAACCATAATTGGTACATCCAGAACTAACCCATTTAAGAACGAAGGCGATGTTCAAAAGGTTTTAGACAATATATCTAAGTTTGGTATTGACGCAATTGTTGCCATAGGCGGGGATGACACCTTAGGCGCCGCCCTAAAGTTTCATCAAATGAATATACCTATCGTTGGTGTCCCCAAGACGATAGATAACGACCTTTCATGTACTGATTATACATTTGGTTTTGACACTGCTGTTTCCATTGTAACTGAGGCTATTGACAGGTTACACACAACGGCTGAATCACACCATAGAATAATGGTTTTAGAAGTCATGGGTAGAAACACTGGCTGGATTGCTACGATAGCGGGCATAGCTGGCGGGGCAGACCAGATACTAATACCAGAACAACCTTTCGACATAGATGAAGTCTGTGCATATCTAAAACAGCGCTATGCGAGAGGAAAAAAGTTTAGCATAATAGTCATAGCAGAGGGGGCAAAACCCAAAGGTAACGAATCATTTTTTACAGTTAACAAAGAAAAAGACGAGTTTGGCAACGAAAGACTCGGCGGGATAGGACATTTTTTAGCCAGAGAAATAGAGAAACGCATGAATGTAGAAACCAGAGTAACAGTTCTAGGGCATGTACA
>Ga0209287_10000521_pt1 | contig 22452 bp, 24 predicted proteins | sample PPLLak3cmMay2015_2_FD_187255 | JGI IMG/M metagenome (GOLD analysis project Ga0209287, IMG submission 187255) | Freshwater sediment microbial communities from Prairie Pothole Lake near Jamestown, North Dakota, USA - PPLs Lake P8 Core (1) Depth... | ecosystem: Environmental > Aquatic > Freshwater... | reverse complement strand
TAGTCCGAAGCATGGTAAAGATGTTCACCCCAATCGAAGCCGAGCCAACGGACACTGTCCTTGATGGTTTCGATGTATTCCACATCTTCCTTGGTGGGGTTGGTATCGTCGAGCCGCAGGTGGCAGCGCCCGGAATAATCGCGGGCCAGTCCGAAATTGAGGCAGATGGACTTGGCGTGGCCGATATGGAGATAGCCGTTCGGCTCCGGCGGAAAACGGGTTACGATGGTATCGTGCTTCCCGGTGCGAAGATCTTCATCGATGATGTTGCGGATAAAGTTCGTGGGAGCGGCAGAATCGACCGCGAGCGTTTCCAGCCCTTTTTCGCTGTCGTTTGTCGGTGTGGTCATGTGGTTTCCTCTATGTCGATAGATTCAGAATTTCTCTTCAAGGAGCGCAACGGAATAGCTGGCGATCCCCTCTCCGCGCCCGGCAAAACCGAGTTGCTCGGTGGTGGTGGCCTTCACGTTGACCCTGCTCTGCTCACAGCCGAGCGCATCGGCGATAATTACTCTCATTTCCGGAATGTAGGGCGCCAGTTTCGGTCGCTGGGCCACGATCGTGGCATCCACATTCCCGATCCGGTAGCCCTTGGCATCCGCAAGGGACATGACATGCCGGAGCAGCGTAACGCTGCAGGCGCCCTTGTAGGCAGGATCGGAATCGGGAAAATGCTTGCCGATGTCGCCCTCGCCGATGGCACCAAGGATGGCGTCGGAGATGGCGTGGAGCAGCACGTCGGCATCGGAATGGCCCAGCAGCCCCTTTTCATAGGGAATCTCCACCCCGCCGAGGATAAGTTTTCGTTCCGCCACCAGTTGGTGGACATCATAGCCGTGACCGATTCGCATTGCAGATCCTTTCGTTTTCAAAAACCTGGGGTTGGGGTTGTAAGGGCAGGCCCCTGCTCTTGCGCGCCGTAGCGCTTCAGCGCACAGGAGTGTGCCTGCCCAAATCAAGGGCAACCACGGGGGGTTGCCCCTACGAATGATTCACGCTACCCCCCCTTTTTCAAAAAAGCCTCCGCCAGGAGCAGATCCTCCTGCGTAGTTATCTTGAAATTCCCATAGACACCCGGCACAATTCGGACCTTTTTTCCGAGTCGCTCCACCAGGGAGGCATCGTCAGTACCGAGCCAGCATTCGGCGGCAGCCTGCTCGTAGGCCGCGCGGATGACGCCGTAGCGGAAAGTCTGGGGCGTCTGGGCCAACCAGAGGGTCTCACGGGGAGGTGTCTCGACAACCACACCATCCTTGACAACCTTTACCGTATCCTTGACCGGTACCGCCACCAGTGCGCCATCATGGATCAGTGCCGTCTCCACGGAGCTTTTGATAACGGTGAGGGGAATAAAGGGGCGTACCCCGTCATGGATAATCACCGGGTCGTCTGAGCCCGACTGCTCCATGGAGCGCAAGCCGTTCAAGACGGAATGCTGGCGCTCGCTGCCACCGGCCACGATCCGGCGAACCTTGGCGAAACCGAAACGCTCCACCACCTTCTCCCGGCAGTAGGGTATTTCATCTTCCGGGATGATCAGGTAGATATCGTCCACAAAGGGAGCAGACTCGAAAACAGCGATGGTATGCGCCAGAATCGGCCGATCACCGAGCTGCAGGTACTGTTTATTCATCCCTGCAGCCATCCGCTTTCCCATGCCGGCTGCTGGAATAAGGGCTGTCACCCGCATGTCTCTACCCCTTACAAACAGGTTATTAATTTTTGGTTTTTAGTTTTTGGTACAGACTACAGACCTGAAACTCAAAACCTGGAACCAAATCCGCTTCGATTCCTGATTTTTCAGAATTTTCAATAATAAACTCAGGCCCTTTTAGCGGTCAATGAAAAAGTTTCAGCAAATGATCGGAAGGCAGCTTTTCTCCCCTTGCTTTTTCTCCGGTTCAAAGATACCCTTTTCAGCAAAGGAGTGAACGATGGATCCGGTTCGACATCTGAAAGTCTCCATGATCGTGCTCGGTCTTCTCATCTCGATCGGAATTCTCGGGTATATGGGGATAGAAGGGTGGAATTTCCTCGATTCTCTGTATATGACGGTCATCACCCTGGCGACCGTCGGCTTCAAAGAGGTCCATACCCTCAGTGACTCCGGAAAAATCTTTACCATGCTGCTCATTGTCCTGGGTGTCAGCGTGCTCGGCTATATTGTCGGGAGTCTCGCCCAGATCATGTTCGAAGGACAGTTCCAGCGCGTCTTCGGGAGGAAAAAGATGGAGATGAAGATCGAAGCCCTACGGGACCATTACATTGTTTGCGGTTTCGGCAGGATGGGTGCACTCATTTGCCGGGAATTTTCCGCCAAGCCGCTGCCCTTTGTGGTGGTGGAAAAGAACCCCGAGATAATCGAAAAACTGGAAGAGGATAATTATCTTTATCTGCGTGGTGATGCGACCGATGATGAAGCGCTGCTGAAGGCCGGGATCAAAAGAGCCAAGGGGCTTATTTCGGTGGTCGCCTCCGACACGGAAAATGTTTATATTACCCTCTCAGCGCGGGGACTGAATACCGACCTCTTCATTCTTGCCCGCTCAGGCGACGAGGGCTCGGACCTCAAACTGAAACGGGCCGGCGCCAGTAAGGTTATTTCTCCGTACCTGATCGGCGGAAACCGCATGGCCCAGGCAATTCTGCGACCCAATGTGGTGGACTTCATCGAGATTGCCACCGGCCGTGAGCACATGGAACTGCAGATGGAAGAAATTATCATCCCTCCCGGATCCGCTTTTATCGGCGAAAATCTGGTCAGTTCGGGATTCCGCAAGGAGACCGGGGTCATGATCGTCGGCATCAAGAAGCAAAACGGCAGCATGGTTTTCAACCCTGAATCGCACACTCACTTTGGAGAACGGGATACCTTGATCATTCTTGGTCAACCGGCCGCGATCAGCAAACTGGAATACCTGGTGCAATGCAGCAGCTGCGCTGCCGACGTCATCAAAAAGCACAAGAAAAAACCCCATGAAAGCTAAGCTGATTTTTGTTCACGCACCCTACGCCCTGATCGAGGAGCATCTCGACTTCATTCTGGAAAGAGGAGTTAATCCCGAGATTGCTTTCACCGGAGCGTCCCTCGATACTCTGGACGTGCAGAGACTGCGGGAAATTTCCCGCATCCTTAGCGATAACGGAATTCGCACAACCATCCACGCCCCTTTCATAGACCTGAGCCCCGGCGCCCTGGACAGACTGGTACTGGAGGCAACCCGACTGCGTTTCCACCAGGTAATGGAGGCAGCGGCTGTGTTGAGGCCATCAGTGGTGGTTTTCCATCCGGGTTATGACCGCTGGCGTTTCGGGGGAAGCAGGAACCGCTGGCTGAAAAACAGCATCGAAACCTTCCAACCCGTTGTGGAAAGCGCAGCAAGGATCGGCTGTACCGTGGCCGTAGAAAATATTTTTGAAGAAGAGACCTCCACCCTCAAGGCGCTCTTGGAGGCTTTCGATTCTCCCTTTTTCCGCCACTGTTTCGATGTGGGTCACTGGAACCTTTTTTCAAAACTCAGCATGGAAGAATGGTTCGAAGAACTGGGCCGCTTTATCGCAGAAGCCCATATTCACGACAATCACGGTATGGCTGACGACCATAGCCCGTTGGGCGAGGCAGGCATCGACTTCTCTCTGTTTTTCAAACTGATGGCCCGATATGCACCCGAGGCAGCCTGGACCATCGAAGCTCACAACCGGGAGGCAGTCGAGCGTGCCCTCGAAAACCTCTCCCCCTATCTTGCTGAGCGCTACCCGGAATAGTGACCCCCAATTTTTCTCTTGACAGCTGAGCCCTTCCCTGGCAACAATACCACCATGATTCTCAATGGCTACTCTACCTTTTTCGCCTTTTCTTTTTGGTGCGGTTTCTTTTTTCGACCGTCCACCCGGCGTAAAGGTCTGAGTCAAGCGTAGCAGAAAGAAAATTCAAGACCGGAAACCGAGGGTGGACTGCAAAGCACCCCCGGCTTTTTCATTATCTGAAACAAGCACCAGCCAAAAAAGGGCCGGGGGGAAAATCCTCCGGCCCTTTCCGTTTCCGGGGACAAGGAGAAAGGAAGAGATGATTATCGTCATGAAGGCAGGAGCTGCAAAAAAAGACAAGGATGAGGTGCTGAAACGGATCAGGGAACTGGGCTACAAACCCCATGTGATCCACGGAACCACCAGAGACGTCATCGGTGCCGTGGGCGACGAACGAGGCAAGCTTATTCTCCAATCTGTGGAATCGATGCATGGCGTGGAAAGTGTCCTTCCGATCCTCCAGCCCTACAAGCTGGCATCAAAAGAGGTAAAAAGAGAACGGAGCATCATCCGGGTCTCGGATACTGTGGCCATTGGCGGCAAGGAAATTATCGTCATGGCCGGCCCTTGTTCCGTGGAAGGGGAAGAGCAGATCATCGAGACCGCCTTGGCCGTCCGAGACGCCGGAGCGCAGATGCTACGGGGCGGGGCCTTTAAACCGCGCACCTCACCCTATTCGTTTCAGGGTCTCGAAGAGGAGGGCCTGAAACTTCTTGCCAAGGCCCGGGAAGCAAGCGGTCTCCCCTTTGTTACCGAGGTAATCAACCCGGAGACCGTGGAACTGGTAGCCGAGTATGCCGATATGCTGCAGATCGGGGCCCGCAATGCCCAGAACTTCGCCCTGCTGAAAAGAGTCGGCCAGATTCGCAAGCCGGTTCTTCTGAAACGCGGCATGTCCATGACCATCCAGGAATTCCTCATGAGCGCCGAATACATCATGAGCGAGGGTAACCAATCGGTGATCCTCTGCGAGAGGGGCATCCGCACCTTTGAAACCGCAACGCGCAATACCCTCGACCTGTCCGCCATCCCGGTTCTCAGAGAAAAGACTCACCTGCCGATCGTCGTAGACCCGTCCCACGGAACGGGGAACTACCATTACGTCGCGGCAATGGCCTTTGCTGCCGTGGCTGCCGGTGCCGACGGTCTGATGATCGAGGTGCATTCCGATCCCGAGCACGCATCCTCCGACGGCCCCCAGTCCCTGAAACCTTCAAAATTCTTGAAAATGATGGAAAAGTTGAAACTTTTCGCCGAGGTGGCGGACAGAACCCTCTGATTTCCTGCCCTTCCTCTCCTGCCCGCCCCCCGGGGAAAGGGCAGGAGAGAGCAGCGACATTCCCCTTGCTCAAGATGATTTTTTTCAGTATGATGTGAAAAATTTAATATCATTTCACCAATAGCACTGGCACATCACATCTTGCTGCTGACGGGGGATCTGACGGTTCCAGGCCAAACGGGAGGTACTGCATGCGCTTTGCCCTGCTCTGCATTCTCTGTGGCACGATTCTCTGTTTCATCCCAAAAACAACCGGGGCATCCTCTGACACTGATGAACACCTGGCTGAGCTGGAGATTCAAAGGAATTTCGAGACAACCCTCGACCTTTGGCGCGACGGCCGCTATGAAGAACTGTATGAAAGGACCTACGCTGACGGCAGTCGTTCCCGGGAGGCATTCATTCGACGGATAACCGCTGCGGCTCGTAAACCGGCCTGCTGCTGGGAAAAACTGCAGGAAGTTAGCGTCAGCAAGGGCCCGGGAAAGAAGGCTACCCTTCATGCACGCATCGGCTTGGAAAGCAGATTTGGTGATACGGAGTACAGCACACGCTCTTTCCGTATGAAGCAGGATAATGGCGTCTGGAAACCGGCGATGTCCGACATTCTCTCCCTTGCGGGCAAGGCGGGCCGATAAGTGCCTGCGTCCAGCCCCGACAGGTAGTGCGAGCCGTCAGGCCGGATGAGCAACTAAACGTCGCAAGAAACAGGAAAGGATTGACTTCATTGCTTTCATTCGTTACTCTCCACTGGCTTAAATGCACTACATTTTCATGATCTGAGTCCGACAGGAACAGACGCCAGAATACACGATACCTGGGGGAGAGAAAATATGAGTGGAAAAATCACTCAGGCGCAAGCTTCGCAAAAATCTGCGGAAATCCTTAACGCACTGAAAGACGGAAACCTCGAGCCGAATAATATTGACGTCAGCTTCATCCTCTATCTTACCGAACTCATTTCGAATCGAGGTACAGTCGAAGAACCGGCATATTCAAGGGATATGGTGAATGATATCGTTGCTGCCATGATGAAGCATGGTGTGAATATGCACGATTGGCCGTTGATTATTTCACAGCTGGTGAAGGCGCTGCATACCGTGATTCTGTACAACATCCCCGACTGTTACCATGAAAAGGCGGTAGAACTGGCGGCGGATGAGCTGCAAAAGGGTTTTGCTGCCACCAGGAAAGAATATTTTGCTCTTTTGGGAGTGAACTGAACGAATAGAGGGGTGGTCGCCCCGGGTTACAACCTTGAACGGTCGTGACCCGGGGACGCTAAACTTCGCAAGGGCACGGAAGAACGTCATGGGGGAAAGCCATGTAGTTGGCGCACAACTGACGGATCTTCACCATGTTTTTGTACCGTACGTTACCTGTTCATCATCTCACGGAACTTGTCGGTGATACTCTTTTCAAAATACCCTGATATCTTTTCGTGCAGGTCATCCAGAGATCCCGCAATCTCTTCTTTGGTCTGCTGGCGGGCAATATAGCCATCGAAATCGAGGGTGAATGACTTCTGGCGGATCGGCTCCGGATAATCGAAGTTGTACATCCCGTAGAGGAATGTCAGCTTCAAGTCACCATAGTTCAGCTCCAGATTATTAAACGCGCGGGCAATGGCAGACTTGTCGTCAACCATCGAAAAAATTGAGATCAGGTCCGGATTCAGGTATGCGGTCCAGTCGGTCAAGGTAGATTCCGTCAGCTCGATATTGTTAAAATAGCGAAGTCCGAAACGGTTGACGCCAAGATCTCCGACTTCGGGAAAGGCCGTAAGCAGTGCATCGGAAATGGTAAGGAATGTCTCTCTCAGGTCATCGTAGTCGGTATACTTCTTGAAATCCAGCCACATGAAACTGGGGGCGATACAAAGCGCCCTGTCCCCATTTTTCCCCTGAAAAAACCAGTGGTTTTCTTTCACATGCCTCCGCACCGGCTCCGACCCGCACTTCACCTCGACCTGTTCGGCTATGGCGCTCTTGCGCTGCACATGGGGGAACTGATCCTTGAGCTTTGCCTTTACCGATGACGGCAGCTCGGATGAGATCTGATAAAGATTTTTGTTGAAATCGATGCGAGCCATGACATTTTTTAAATAATTATTTCGATATTTTCCTGACATAGGGGCTCCCTTGCTTGTATAGTATGAATATAGTACTACCGTATTTTTAGCTGTTAGTCACGAATTTTCCTGCCAACACACCGGCTCCTGCCAGCGCGGACGGCAAGTACTCGGTCTCTTTTTTGCATGAGGGGGAAGCCTTCCCTCTGTCAACAGCAGAATACGTGCGGCACTATCCCTGTGCAAAGCCTGATCCCATGAAAACCGGCGAGAATAACGGAAAATGGATATAAAGAATTGAAAGTATCTTGCGCGATGTTTATACTATTGCAAAAATTTGACATGGTGGTACTGATTGGACCTGAAAAGCACGGAATTCATAAAAAGTGCGGTTACTCCCGCCCACTACCCTGAAAGCGATCTGCCGGAAGTGGCATTTGCCGGACGCTCCAATGTAGGCAAGTCATCGTTGATCAACACTCTGCTTAACAGAAAGAGTCTGGTCCGCACCAGCAGAACACCGGGTCGCACCCAGCTCATCAATTTTTTCCTTGTTAACAGAGAGTTTGTTCTTACGGACCTGCCAGGATACGGTTTTGCGAGCGTCCCCCTGGCCGTGAAAAAAGAATGGGGCCCGATGATCGAAACATATCTGGCCAAGCGGGAAAGCCTCCGCTGTGTAGTTCTGATCCTCGACGTACGGCGAGTCCCGAGCCGCGAAGACCAGCTCATGCGCCAATGGCTCAGCACCTATAATATTCCCGTGGTCCTGGTGGTGAATAAATGCGACAAGGTCTCCCGCAACGAACGGGCACGCCAGGCCGCCGTTATCGCCCGGACCCTTGCGGTGCCGGTGGAGGAGCTGATCTTTTTCTCGGCCCTTTCCAAGGAAGGACGAGATCCTCTCTGGGACCGGCTGGAATCACGGTTGTTCACGTAGGGGCAGGCCCCTGTGCCTGCCTTGATTGGGCGGCCGCCCCTACTACGAAGAAGAGCCGGCGAACGGTTCGGCTGCACGAACCTGCCCCGCGAATACATAAGAGGTATCCATGCACACCATACTACTAAAGAAAATACTGACGGAACGAACCTGGCACATGCGGGTTGCAGCTCCTTTGATAGCGCGAAAGTGTCAGGCTGGGCAGTTTTTGATGCTCCGCATCCACGAAAATGGCGAGCGTATACCGCTAACCATCGCAAATTGGGACCGGGAGGCCGGAACGATCGATATCTATTTTCAGGAAATCGGTGCGACCACCGAGTTGCTGGCAAGCATGAAGGAGGGGGATACCATCCTGGATGTGGTTGGCCCCCTCGGCAACCCCACACACGTGGAAAAGCTCGATGGCACCTTTGTTATGGTGGGAGGCGGCTTCGGCATTGCCGCAGGCTACCCCGTGGCCCGCGCCTTCAAGGAAGCCGGAAACCGCGTGATTGCGGTTCTTGGCGCCAAGACCAAAAACCTGCTCATTTGCGAAGATCTGCTGAAAAGCGTCTGCGATGAAGTGCTGGTTGCTACCAACGATGGCAGCTATGGTTCGCAGGGCATGGTGTCCGATGTTCTTCAAAGCCTTCTGGATGGCGGAGAAAAGATCGTCCTGGTCTATCCGGTCGGTCCTCCGATCATGATGAAGGTAATTTCCCAGATGACACTGCCCCTCAAACTGAAGACAATCGTCTCGCTGAATTCGGTTATGGTTGACGGCACCGGGATGTGCGGCTCATGCCGCGTAACGGTAGCCGGCAGAACCCGTTTTGTCTGCTCCGAAGGTATCGATTTCGACGGTCATGAGGTAAATTGGGACGAAATGATGTCCCGCCAGAAAATGTACAGCCGCCAGGAAAAAGAGGCCTTGGAGTATTATCACGAGCATGGCGGCTGCCAGGGAGGTTGCCAGTGAAAAAAGAGCTGACCGTACAAGAGCGCTGCGCCATCCCCCGTCACGAAATGCCGCACCAGGATCCTGCCAAACGGGTACGGAACTTTGACGAAGTGGCCTTGGGCTGGGATCGAGAAACCGCCATGGAAGAAGCGGAGCGCTGTCTTCTCTGCAAGAACCCGCAGTGTGTCACCAACTGCCCGGCGGAGATTGACATACCCGGATTCGTTCGGAAGATCGCCGAAGGAGATTTTCTCGAAGCGGCCCGCGTCCTTCGTGCCAGTTCCGCACTGCCGGCAGTCTGTGGCAGGGTCTGTCCCCAAGAAACCCAGTGCGAACTGACCTGTGTCATGGGCAAGAAATACAAGTCTGTGGCCATCGGCCGCCTGGAGCGTTTCGCCAGTGACTACGCCCTTTTCAAAGAACAACTGCCGGTGCCAGCCATTGCCGCTCCGACCGGGAAGAGAGTTGCGGTAGTGGGAGCCGGGCCGGCAGGAATCACGGTAGCAGGCGACCTGGTCAAGCTGGGGCACGACGTCACCCTGTACGAGGCTCTGCACGAGCCGGGGGGAGTGCTGTTGTACGGCATACCCGAATTCCGGCTTCCGAAAGAGATTGTCCGCCTGGAAGTGGAGGTTATCCAGCAACTTGGGGTAAAGCTGGTGACCAACTTCGTCGTGGGCCGCACGGCCAGCGTCGACGAACTCCTCCAGGAATTTGACGCGGTATTTCTCGGCAACGGTGCTGGAGCACCAAGCTTCCTGAATGTTCCCGGCGAAAACCTGAACGGCGTCTACTCGGCCAGCGAATACCTGACCCGCTGCAACCTGATGAAGGCCTACCAGTTTCCCCGCTATACCACGCCGGTGGCCACCGGAAAGAAGGTGGCTGTCCTCGGAGGCGGCAACGTGGCGATGGATGCAGTCCGGATGTCATTGCGGCGTAGCGCCGATGCGTCAACGATCCTCTACCGTCGCAGCCGGAAAGAGATGCCGGCCAGGGTCGAAGAGATCGAAAATGCCGAAGAGGAAGGGGTGAAGTTCCATTTCCTGATAAACCCGGTACGGTTCCTCGGCAATGAGACCGGGTGGGTTACCGGAGTCGAATGCCTGCGCATGGAACTGGGAGAACCGGATGCCTCAGGACGGCGACGGCCGATACCAATCAAGGGGTCGGAATTCGTCGTTGATGTTGACATGGTGGTAGTTGCTATCGGGCAGTCGGCGAACCCGATCGTCGCTTCCACGGCCACCGGGGTTGAAACCAACGAGCGAGGCTATTTCATCGCTGACGAGGACGGTCGCACCACCAAGCCGGGAGTTTGTGCCGGCGGCGACATTGTTACCGGTGCAGCCACCGTCATCCTGGCAATCGGTGCCGGTAAGAAGGCCGCCCGCGCCATGCACGAATACCTTAGCGGTAACGGGAGCTGGCCGGTAGTTACACCGCACAAATAGTTAGTTTTCATCCAGAAACACCAAAGTAGTGCTATCCCCCGTTGGGCTGGGGCTTTCTCGGAGTCTTTCGTACGGCTTTATGGCACAACAGCGACAGCAAGGAAAGCGCCTGATGCCGGCAGGTTGCCCGATCAGTGTCTCGGGTGGCAACCGATTACGAGAGGCTTCGGAAAAGTTCCCGCCCAGCCTCTGTTGAGACTTCCCGGATGGGAACTGGTTAGATGGTCAGACCGTACCATTTGCAGATTGACATTTCCGGTGTCGTCTGCAAGAATCTTTTACACAACTAAATAGCACAAACGACCGGGTGCTCTTACGGAGATAATAGGGAAGAGGGTGAAAACCCCGCACTGCCCCGCAACTGTAAGCGGTGATGAAAGCTGCACGAAACGCCACTGAACTGGACGACGACACAACAAAGATTTTACGGAGCAAGGAACGCGCGGGACGCGCGGACCTCGACCGTTAATCTTTTGGCCAGGTTGCTTCAATCGGGAAGGCGCAGCGAGTAAAGCGATCCGCAAGTCAGGAAACCTGCCCGGTTGAAACAGTCAGGACCTCCGAGGGAGAGGCACCGAAGCCTTACGTGTATCCAGCGAGCGGTTTCAGTACCCCGCTTCTCACCAGAGAGGCGGGGTTTTTTAATGTCAAAAATTACATTTATCACCGGAGGTGCCCGAAGCGGCAAAAGTCGCCTGGCCGAAAAGCTTGCCGAAGTCTTTGAGGAGCCCCTGTGCTACATCGCCACCGGCGAAGCGCGGGACCGGGAGATGGCGGAACGAATTGCTACCCATCGGCAGAGACGTGGGAATGCCTGGCGAACCGTGGAAGAACCGCTCCTTGTAGCGGAAGCCATCAGGGCGGCAAACGGCTGCTACCAGGCGATACTGGTCGACTGTATCACCCTCTGGATCACCAACCTGCTGTTCCATCACGATGCGGTCGAACCGGTACTCGCCGAAGTGAGGTCGCTTGCCAAACTCTTCCCTGCCCTGAAAACGCCGATTATCCTCGTTTCCAACGAAGTCGGTATGGGAATTGTTCCGGAAAATGCCCTGGCACGAAGTTTCCGTGATCTTGCCGGACAAGCCAACCGGATCCTGGCCGAGGCAGCTGATGAAGTATACATGACAATTTCCGGAATCCCGCTGAAGTTGAAGTAGGGGCGCTGCTTGCCGCGCCCTGGTTTTGAATTGTGCCGAGAAGGGCGCGGCAAGTAGCGCCCCTACAATCCAAGCAAGACAGGACACCAATCATGACCCTTCTCCACGATACCCTCGCCAGAATTCAACCCCTTGACTCGGAGTTGCTGCAGAAGGCCCAGGAAAAGCTGGACAACAAGACCAAACCGCTCGGCTCCCTGGGAAGACTGGAAGAGTTCGCCCGTCGTTTTGCCGCCATCTCCGGCAGCCTGGAACCGGATACCACAAAAAAGGTAATCTTCACCTTTGCCGCCGATCACGGTGTGGTGGAGGAAGGAATCTCCGCTTTTCCCAAAGAGGTAACCCCGCAAATGGTCTTCAATTTTCTCCGTGGAGGAGCCGGCATCAACGTGCTGGCACGCCATGGAGGAACAGACGTGCGGGTGGTGGACATGGGGGTTGATTATGATTTTGGTGAGATTGCAGGGCTCATCGATCGCAAGGTAGCCAAGGGCACAGCCAACATGGCCAAATGCCCTGCCATGACCTGCCAGCAGGCGCTAGCGGCCCTGGAGGGGGGAATTGCCCTGGCAAACGGCTGCCGGGACGAGGGCATCGCCATGGTCGGAACCGGCGAGATGGGCATCGGCAACACCACCGCTGCCTCGGCCATTATCGCCGCCCTTTCCGGATTACCGGTCAAGCAGGTCACCAGCCGGGGAACCGGTATCAATGACGCAGCCCTGGCCAACAAGATCCGGGTCATCGAGCAGGCCCTCCTGGTAAATCGGCCGGACCCGACAGACGCCCTCGACGTACTGACCAAGGTCGGCGGCCTGGAGATTGCCGGCATTGCCGGGCTGATTATCGGCTGTGCCGCCAACCACATCCCGGTGGTGGTCGACGGCTTTATTTCCACCTCCGGCGCCCTTATTGCCGCCGGGATGAATCCGCTCATCAAGGACTACCTGTTTGCCGCCCACGAATCGGTTGAGATTGGTCACCGCTACATGCTGGATCATCTGGCTGCCGAACCGATCCTCGATCTGCAGCTCCGCCTTGGCGAAGGAACCGGTGCGGCCCTGGCCATGGGTCTTATTGAGGCAGGTGTGAAGATCATGAAAGAAATGGCGACCTTTGCGGAAGCCGGAGTGGCGGAACAGCAGGTGTAGGGGCGCTGCTTGCCGCGCCCGTGCTAAACGGTTGTGTAAGTAAGAAGGGCGCGGCAAGCAGCGCCCCTACGGAAAACCATGCGCTTCTTTATTATCGCAATTCAGTTTCTGACCATTATTCCGCTCCCTTTTTCCGTGCGTTGCGGAGAAAAGGATCTGGGACGATCGCTGGCCTATTTTCCCCTAGCCGGTCTGGCTCTTGGCGCGCTGCTGGTGGGACTCAACTATCTTCTCTCTCTTGTTCTGCCGCGTATGGTTGTCGATCTGCTCCTTGTTACGGCCCTGGCGATTGTGAGCGGAGTCCTGCACCTGGACGGGCTGGCGGATGTCTGCGACGGGCTGGCAGCCCGCGGTGACCGGGAACGATTCCTGAAGGTCATGAAGGATTCCCATATCGGCGCTGCCGGAGCAGTCGGACTGATACTGGCCCTGCTTCTCAAATACGCGGCACTGCTTTCCATCCCCATTTCCCTGAAGCAGCAGGCCCTGTTCTGTTTCCCCATGCTGGCACGTTTCGTTCAGGTCTCGATGATTGTCGGTGCCCGGCAGGCACGCAGCGACGGCCTCGGAGCCGTGATGATCAGCGGGGCTGGCTGGCCGCAACTGATCCTGGCAGCCATGACCACCCTTGCCGCAGCACTGCTACTCATGGGAGTAACGGGACTCTGGATCTTTGTCGCCGCCTGTCTACTCACCTGGGCCCTCAAAGCCTGGTTTCATCGGAAGATTGGCGGAATTACCGGAGACATCATCGGCTTTGCCAGCGAATTGAACGAACTTCTCACTCTCCTGATAATACTGGCCCTCTCAGGACAAAAGGTTTTCACTCTATGAAAGCAAAAACTCGCATATATCTGATCCGCCACGGAGAAATTGTTGGAAGTGATGTCTTACGCTATAACGGCCAGGCAGATGTCCACCTCACCCCTAAGGGCTTTGAACAGTACTACCAGCTGGCGGAACGACTGAAGGATACTCCGGTATCCGCATGCTACACCAGCGATCTGACCCGCTGTGTCCAGGGAGCGGAGATTCTCTGTGCCCAGCGGAAAATCAGCTTTCATACCAGAATGGAACTTCGGGAACTCAGTTTCGGAGAATGGGAAGGAATGGCCTGGACCGAATTGGCTGAGAGGTTTCCTGAGGAATGGAAGAACCGAATGAAAGGTTTTGTTGAGTTTCGCGCCCCGGGTGGTGAAAACCTCCTCGACCTCCGCGACCGGGTGCTCCCCGCGCTTCGTGAGATTGTCACCCGCCATCCGGGTGAAGAGGTTTTTGTGGTCGGCCATGGCGGAGTTAACCGGATCATTCTGCTTGACGCCCTGGGCTCTCCGCCCTCGTCCATGTTCCGCATCGAGCAGGACTATGGCTGTATGAATATCATTGATTATTATGAGGACGGAAATCCGGTTGTAAAGCTCCTGAACGGATGATCGCCATGCAAGCAATCGTCATCGCTGCCCCGATGAGCGGATCGGGCAAGACTACCGTGACCCTGGGCATTATGGAATGCCTGAAACGGAGAGGTCTTGCCGTTGCCCCTTTCAAGGTGGGCCCGGACTTCATTGATCCTGGCTGGCATCGCCTCGTGACCGGCCGCACCTCGGTGAACCTTGACGGCTGGATGTGTCCGGAACGGTTTGTCCGCGAAACCTTTGCCGAACATGCCAAGGGAGCAGACATCGCCGTCATTGAAGGGGTCATGGGACTCTTCGACGGCATCGATGGCACTTCGGAAGCGGGAAGCACCGCCCAGGTGGCAAAAATTCTCGCCAGCCCGGTGATCCTGGTCGTTGACGCCAAGAGCCAAGCCCGAAGCGCTGCGGCACTGGTCCAGGGTTTTGCCTGCTTCGATCCAGAGGTGCAGCTTGCCGGGGTGATCTTTAATAACGTGGGAAGCGCAAATCATGCCCGGATCCTGCATGAAGCGATGGCAGCCTCCCTGCCGGGGGTAAAAGTGCTCGGCTGCATCCCACGGGACGAACACCTCAGCATCCCCTCTCGCCACCTGGGCCTGGTGACCGCAGAGGAAAATCCCCTGTCAGAGGAGTTCCTCAATTCCCTGGCAAAGGTAATCGGCGAGCAACTGGATCTGGACGAGCTGCTCTTATTGGAATCATCAAAAAATTCCCTCCCCCCTAGCGGAGGAGGATCAGGGTGGGGAGGAATTTGCCATAATGCTCGTTTCGACTCATTGTCACCCACCCCCCAACCCCCTCCCGTCAAGGGAGGGGAGGCTAGAGTACGAATCGCCGTTGCCCGTGACGCCGCCTTCTGCTTTGTCTACGAGGACAATCTGCGACTGCTGCGGGAAGCCGGGGCCGAGATCGTCGAGTTTTCCCCCCTGAACGACACGCAGCTCCCGCAAGACATCGCCGGCATCTACCTCCCCGGAGGCTACCCGGAGCTCTTTGCCGAAGCACTCTCGGCCAACCAGAGCCTAATCGCTGAAATCAAGGCGGCAATCGAGGCAGGTATGCCGGTCTATGCCGAGTGCGGCGGCTTTATCTACCTGACACGGGGAGTTATTGATCAGGCTTTGACCCCTCTGGTCGGCATCTTTCCCGTTGCCACCCGCATGCTTCCCCGTCGCAAGGCCCTCGGCTACCGCGAAGTGCGGCTGATCGGAGATTCGATTCTCGGACCAGCGGGAACCGTCGTCCGTGGCCATGAATTCCACTATTCGGAAATGGAAGAAATGCCGCAAGAGGTCGAACGGCTGTATCAGCTGAAAAAAAACGGCACCGTGATTGGTGCCGAGGGCTACCGCTACCGGAGCTGCCTGGCATCGTACCAGCACCTCCACTTCGGCAGCTGCCCGGAGGTCGCGAACGCTTTTGTCAAAAATTGCTTTACATTCAAACACGATTAGCCAAAGAGTTCAGACGTGCGCGCTGTGTCCTTCGTAGAGTCAGGTCCCTGTGCCTGCCCACAAAAAGGACAGCACAGGGGGAGTACCCCGACAGTTCCGGCCTTCTCCGGCAACGCTGTTACAACGAGGTTTTTATGGTAAAATTGTTCACTTGCATAACCCTTCTGCTGGTAGCCGCTCCAGCCCAGGCCATGCACATTTCGGAAGGGATTCTGCCCTTGCCTTGGGCGGTGGCCTGGTACGCGCTCGCCCTGCCCTTCGTGGCCCTTGGTATCCGGCGCCTGAATACGCTGGCCAAGGAGGACCTGTCCTTCAAGCCGCTGGTCGGGTTGCTGGCAGCGGTGGTGTTCATCATCTCCTGCATGCCGGTACCGGTGCCGACCGCCGGCACCTGCTCCCACCCCTGCGGCACGGGTATGGCGGCGATCCTGCTCGGTCCCTATGTCAGCTCGCTGGTCGCGGCGGTTGCCCTGCTGCTCCAGGCGCTGTTCCTTTCCCATGGTGGAATTTCCACCTGGGGGGCCAATATCTTTTCCATGGGGGTGATTGGTTCTCTGGCCGGCTATTTCACCTTCAAGGGTCTGCGGGCCATGGGTGTCCCGCTGGGGTTGGCGGCCTTTTTTGCCGGTCTCCAGGCAGACTGGGCCACCTACCTGGCAACTTCCGTTGAACTGGCTTCCGGTATCCGGGGCAGCGAGCCGTTCCTGCTGCTGCTGGAGAAGATTTTGCTCGCCTTTGTCCCGACACAGCTCCCCCTCGGCATCCTGGAAGGCGCCATGACCGCCGGCATGGTGATGCTGCTGTACCGGAAACGGCCGGATATCCTGGTAAAAATGCGGGTGATCACAGCCGGGGAGGTACAGGGAAATGGCTAGGAATGCTGAAAAAGTGCACCGAGATCAGCGCACAGGAAAAATAAGAAAGGCCCTTTCAGTACTAGCTTTTCTACCGCTTGTAACCTTTAGCCTCGTTTCTCAGACCTTTTGCCCCAGCGCCTTCGCTGCTGACCGCTGGCCTGGCGTCGACGAAACCGTTGTGGAAAAATTCGCCTCGGAACGAGGGCGAGAAGCACACGAGCCGCTTATCAACACCGACCAGGGAGACCTATTGCTGTTTGTTTTTCTCCTTGCCGGAACCATTGGCGGTTTCGCAGCCGGCTATTACTGGCGGATGCTGCTGGAAGGGAAAAACAAGGTCGCGGAAAGCGCAAAGATAAAGAAGCTATAGAGTTTTTGTCCGGGGGGCGGGAAATTTCATGAACTGTCCAAAATGCGGCCATGAACAGTTTGACGCAATGGATGCGTGCCAACAGTGCGGAGTAATCTTTTCCCGGATTCACCGGCCGGGAGAGGAAACGCCGCTGCCGCAACTCGCAGCGGAACCCGTTCCAGAGACAGCCCGCCCGGCACTGCTGGCCGTGCTGAAAGAGCGGCTGCTACGGGTGGAGCCGGAGGAGAGCCGGCTGCTGATTGCCGGCCGGGCGCTGGTATACCTGGTGCTGCTCCTCTGGGGCTTCCGCCTCATGACCAGCTCCATTGCCTCAAACTACGTGGGAGAGTCTTTTCTCCACCTGATTAATCTTCCCTTCCACGAAGCCGGCCACCTGTTTTTTTCACCCTTTGGTCGCTTTCTCCAAGTGCTTGGCGGGACCCTTGGTCAGTGGCTGGTCCCGTTCATTGTGCTCTGCGCCTTCGTGGTAAAGGGAAATCCCTTCGGCGCAACGGTTGGTCTCTGGTGGCTCGGGGAAAGTTTCCTCGACATCGCCCCCTACATGGACGATGCCCGCGCCGGCCAGCTGATGCTGCTGGGTGGCGTCACCGGCAGTGACGTCGAGGATTACCACGACTGGGAGGTTCTCCTCACCAAACTGGGCTGGATGAAGCATGATCACCTCATTGCCAGACTGACCTTCGGCATCGGGGTGGCCTTTATGCTCCTGTCACTCTTCTGGGGCGGATATATTCTTTGGCAACAGTACAAAAGCACTGGCCGGAAGCTGGCCGGTGACTAATTCTGAACGGGTCAGCCGGGGACGTTCATCGGCAGGCAATAGATACAGGCATGCATACCTTTAGTCATCCTACTCATACGGGCACCTTTCTCTCCGCCATTGACCCGCGCGTCAAGCTCCTCTGCGCCTTGGCACTGCTGCTGATGGTGATCAGCGGGAAAGGTTTCCTTTTTCCGCTCACTACCGCCATACTCTGCATCAGTATCTGCGTCCGCTCGGAAATACGCCCAAAAGCCCTTGCCCTGCGCTTTGCCGAGCCGCTCTTCATCATCATCATGGTCGTGCTGCTCAAACTTTTTTTCACCGGCCACGCCCCCTTGTTCAGCGTTTCCCTTTTTGGCATGGAAGTCACCGGGTTTCGGGATGGATTACAGGAAGGGCTCCTGATCGCGGCACGCATCATCGGCGCGGTATCGGTCGTGAACTCACTTGCCTGTGTTACACCTTTTACCGAACTGATGGCCGCCTTATCCTGGCTGCGCCTCCCCCAGACCTTCATTGATATCGTCCTGTTTGCCTGGCGCTATCTGTTTCTGCTTCATGACGATGCCCGGGTAATCTACGCGGCCCAGAAGAACCGGCTCGGCTACAGCAACTATCGCAGGGGGCTGCGCTCTTTCGGCACCCTTTCCGGAACCCTGGTGATCAAGGCCTTCGACAGCAGCCGTACCATCACCACCGCCATGGAGCAGCGGGGTTACGACGGGAACATGCCGATGCTGAAACACAAACCGTTCCGGATGAGGGAGGTGGCGGTCTCCCTGACATTCATCGTCTGCCTGGGTCTGCTCTGGAAAATCTGAAAAAACCGGATTAAAGAAGCGGATTACGGGGTAAGAAATACGTCTATTTTTTAAGGCATTATGTCCTTTGTTGCCATCTTAAAAATTCATTTTTTGCAGCATTACGCTGGGGAAACGGGGGGGGCCATAATCCTTATCCCGTAATCCTTAATTCTGAATTTCACGCTGTTATTCTGTTTCCTCGAAAAGGGATTTGTGAACACACCACGACTTTCCATAACAATCGATTCATTCAGATACCCCGACGGCACGGTGGCCCTGTCAGGAATCCGCTTTGACGTGGAACACGGCGAATTCACCGGCATCCTCGGCTCGAACGGTTCGGGCAAAACCACGCTGCTGAAGGCGATGGACGGGCTGATCAAGGACTATGATGGAAAGGTCTTGCTGGACGGTAAGGATATCTGCAGATTGTCACCGCGGGAAATCTACCGGAAAGTCGGCCTGGTCTTTCAGAACCCTGATGACCAGCTCTTCGCCCACACGGTCTTCGAGGATGTGGCATTCGGTCCGCGCAATATGGGCTTTGCCGAAGCCGAGGTCGAGGAGAGGGTCCGGAGTGCATTACGAAACGTCGATATGGAGGAAAGCGCCGCAAAATCAATCCATAACCTGAGTTTCGGCCAAAAGAAAAGGATCTGCATCGCCGGCCTCCTGGCGATGGGCCACGAGATACTGCTCTTGGACGAACCCACGGCAGGCCTGGACCCGATGGGCGAATACCGGATGATGGAAATCCTGACCCGGCTGAACCGGGAAAACGGCGTCACCATCGTCATGGCCACCCACAGCGTCGACCTGGTCCCGCTTTTCCTGCACCGCCTCCACATCCTCAGCAAGGGTCGCATCGTCCGGGGGGGAACGCCCGAGGAAGTTCTCAGGGCCCCAGCCGAGATGGCGGATGTCAAGCTGCGCCTGCCTCACATCGCCGAGCTCATCTATCGGCTGAAACACGAGGACAAGGTACCCTTCGACCGGACTCCCCTCACGATCGGCGAAGCGCGGCGGGAGATCTTGGAAAAAATACAAAAAATCAACTAGCCATAGAGGACTCGGAGATCACCGAGGAAATTTCTTGGCTGGAAAATGTCTGGATTAATGCGCCGCAAAACCTGATGTAAGGTCAAATGTATTGTTAAATTCGCATTTTTAGAGTAGTACATTCTTTTGTTTCCAAGCTTTCCGAAGCCAACGCTGTACTGGTGATTTTCTCTGAGACCTCTGTTGCAAGAATAAAGGAGTTACAATGAAAACTGCAATCCTGCTCATGGCCCACGGCAGCCGTATCCCGGAAGCAAACCATGCCGTCGATCAAATAGCCGCAATGGTAAAGGATTTCGCCGACTATGATATCGTCGAGGTATCCTTCCGGGAAAATCACTGCCCCACCATTCAGCAGGGCATCGACGCCTGCGTGTCCCAGGGCGCGGAACGTATTCTGCTCGTTCCCTACTTTCTTTATCTGGGCGCCCATGTACTGGAAGACCTGCCGAAGGAAATGGCAGAGGCACGGCAGCGCCATCCCGGCGTGGAAATGGCCATGGGCAAACACCTCGGGGTTCATAAGCGCCTTGCCAAACTGGTTATCGACCGGATTGAAGAGGCATTCAGCGAACAGGGCTGGAACTGATGTCTGTTCAGTTGCGGCCGGAAGAGATCGAGGCTGAATCGTTTCGTATCATTGACGCGGAGGTTGGCCCCCATGACTGGCCAGCGACAGAGTGGCCGGTTGTACGCCGGGCCATCCACACCAGCGCTGATTTTGACTACGCACGCACCATGGTCTTTTCTCCGGATGCCGTTGGCCGCGGCTTAGCCGCCCTTCGAAGTGGCAGAGGGATTGCTACCGACACAACCATGGCCTTGGCCGGGATCAACAAGGGCCTCCTCGAACGTTTCGGCGTCCCGGTTTGCTGTTTCGTTGCCGATCCCCAGGTTTCTGCCGAGGCATCACGTCTCGGGATAACCCGCTCCATTCTTGCCATGCGCAAGGCTGCGACCGATCCCGGCAATGGGATTTTCATCATCGGCAATGCCCCTACGGCGCTTTTCGAACTGCTGCGGCTGGTGCGGGAAGAACAATTTCATCCAGATCTGGTAATTGGACTGCCGGTCGGATTCGTCGGCGCTGAAGAAAGCAAGGAAGAACTTTTGCGGGAAGCCTCCGGGCATGCCATTCCCTTCATCACCAACCGTGGCAGGAAGGGCGGTTCCAACGTGGCTGCCGCAGTGGTGAATGCCCTGTTGAAACTGGCGGAAAGTTGTTGAGCAGCTGATCTGCATTGAAATATCCTGTTTCCAGATCATTGAACCCATTGCACTGCATCTCAGCAACATAAAGAGGGCAGGGTGCCGGAGAGTCTCACATGACGAAAACCTTGCGGTACGGGTACACGACCGGAGCCTGCGCAGCCGCTGCGGCTCGGGGAGCCGTCCTTATGCTGCGGGATCAGCAGCTGCTTGACGAAGTGGAAATCATCCTTCCCACCGGGGAGTTAGCCCGCTTCCGCCTGCACGGTCAGAAACTCAACAACGGCAGCGCCCGTTGTTTTGTCATCAAAGACGCCGGCGATGACCCTGACGTTACCAATGGGGCGGAGATTCACGCTGAATTGATCCTGGCCGCAGCATCCGGTGAGGAAACCGTGGTAATCAGGGGCGGTACCGGCATCGGGCGAATCACAAAACCGGGGCTTGCGGTCCCGCCGGGCGAATGGGCCATCAATCCGGTTCCAAGAAGAATGATTGCGGAAGTAGTCAACGAGGTTTTTTCACTCCACTGTCCGTTATTAACCGCGCTCGGCATTTCCCTGGTGCCACACGTAACCATCAGCATTCCAAATGGGGAAGAACTGGCAAAAAAAACTCTCAACTCCCGTCTTGGAATTATCGGCGGTCTCTCCATTCTCGGCACAACCGGCATTGTCAAACCCATCTCCAGTCAGGCCTGGACCGAGACCATCAATGCCGCCGTTGACGTGGCCCTGGCGTGCAAATGCAAAACGCTGGTGCTTTCCACCGGCAGGACCAGCGAAATAACTGCGCAAAAGCATCTTGCCGCAAATTTTAATGCACCGGAACAGCCCTGCCGCAAAGAAGATGAAAAGTCGCCCCGTAAAGTCTGGCACAGACTCTCCGAAGAAGCGTTTATCATGATGGGCGATCATGTCGGCCATACCTTACGGACATGCGAACGCAAAGGCGTCAGGAACGTGGTCCTTGCCGCGCAATTTGCCAAACTCCTGAAAATTGCCTGTGAACATGAGCAGACCCATGTTTCCTCTTCGCAGCTAGACCTGCGGCAGTTACGTGAATGGCTGACGGCATCACCTCGTACCTCACGCTTTTTGCCCAATGCCCTGCAGGCCAACACTGCCCGTGAGTTCCTCGAAACCACAGGAAGAGCCACTGAAATCATCACTCTGGTCGGAAACAGGGTGTCGCGCTTCGCCTGCCAGCTCACCCCCCGACTCCGGGTGAAGGTTTTGCTGGCAGGCTACTCTGGAGAAGTGCTATATTTCCGCTAAAATCAGCAGAGGGACGATACTGTGCGGCCCTTGGTGAAAGTCGTCTGTTTCTGAAAGTTCAGAGGGGAGAAAATCATGCCGCAACACAAAATCTATCTGGTAGGCGCGGGCATCGAGGGGTGGGAAGGTTTCGGATCGAAAGCACTTGAAGCCATTAATTCCGCGGACCTGCTCATCGGTCACCAACGGCTTCTGGACATCTTTCCCAATTTCAAGGGGGAAAAGCAGACCTTCTCCGACCTCTCCATCATGCTGGACCTTCTCAAGAGTACCGCAAAACAGGTCGTGGTGCTCAGCTCCGGCGACCCGAATTTTTTCGGTGTCGCCCGCTTCCTGTTCCGCAATCTCCCCAAGGAGCGGATCGAGATCTTCCCCAATGTCACCAGCGTCCAGTACGCCTTTGCCCGGATCAAGGAGCCGTGGGACGATGC
>Ga0209287_10000520_pt1 | contig 22465 bp, 17 predicted proteins | sample PPLLak3cmMay2015_2_FD_187255 | JGI IMG/M metagenome (GOLD analysis project Ga0209287, IMG submission 187255) | Freshwater sediment microbial communities from Prairie Pothole Lake near Jamestown, North Dakota, USA - PPLs Lake P8 Core (1) Depth... | ecosystem: Environmental > Aquatic > Freshwater... | reverse complement strand
GCACCAAAGCGATCGGTGCTATTCTTCTCTCCAACAGCTGAAGAGGCAGGTTTACTCGGCTCAACCTATTTTGTCGATAACTCACCGTTTGACATGTCGAAAACCGTGGCTTGTATCAATAACGATGTAATACTTTTTCTAGGTAAGTTCAAGGATGTCACCGTAACCGGTTATGGGCATTCGGAGCTAGATAATTATATAGTTGACGAGGCCAAAAAGCAAGGTCGTTACGTGTGCGCTGATCCGAATCCTGAGAACGGCATGTTCTTTCGTTCTGACCAACTCCCCTTTCTGAAAGCAGGCGTTCCGGCAATATTTGCAAAGGGGTATAGCGAACAGGTAGAGCTTGGAAAGGAGAAAACGCAGCAAAAAATAGATGAGTACTGGCGTACAATTTATCATAAGCAATGCGATAATTTTTACCCTGAAACCGATAATCTCGACGGTCTTTGCGAGGATGCAAAACTATTTTATTCTATCGGTAATAGGTTAGCCAATGAATCATCATTCCCTAAATGGAACAAGCAATCAGAGTTTTATGTGAACAGATAGACCAATTGCTCTTTTTGAAAAGAAAAAGTTCAATCAGTTGTTTAAAAAAAACAATATTTTTGCCCAAAATAATCTGAAAAATGAAGATATCAGACTTTTTTCATTCGTTGCATGATTTCTTTAACGAGAAGCGTTTTGTGGTCGTTACTCTATCGGTGATATTTATTCTCTACCTAACCAACTTGTTTTTATCCGATGGGTTTATCGGTGACTCCGATAGCATTTGGCACTATACATTTTCTCATTATGCCGCAAAATACCCACAATTGTTCTTTAATAGTTGGGCAAACCCAGTTTTTACTGCTCTAAGCGCTCCATTTGCTTATTTTGGTTTTAAATCATTGCAGTTCTTTAATGTTCTAATAGCTATCCTCGTAGGGTTGTTCTCCTATCTTGTTGCTAAGGAGCTAAAAATGAAACAACCAATACTTGCCATTATTCTTTGTTGCTTCACACCTGTATTCACCTATACCGTTTTTTCAGGGCTAACGGAGATTTTATTTGCATTCGTTACTGTCGTTACAACCTATCTGATGCTGAAGAACAAGTATTTATTCGCATCGGTTGTGATATCGTTTCTACCATTGATACGAAGCGAGGGGATTTTCCTGATACCTATTTATGCTTTCTTCCTGATTTACAGAAAACAGTATAGAACAATTCTTTTTATGCTTGTTGGTCCAATTGTATATACAGTAATTGGAGGCATTGTTAATCATGACTTTTTATGGTTAATAAATCAAAATCCGTATAGAACCGATGTTGGACTGTATGGTAAGGGATGGTTTTTTCAGTTTATAAAGCGAAGCCCAGGGTATTTCGGTATTCCTAATGAATTATTCTATGTTACAGGTTTAGTAGCAGGGGTTACTTTATACCTTCGCAGCCAGAGGGAATTCTCAAGAGAGTTTTTGTTAGTCATTCTCCCATTCTTTACTTACCTATTTGTACATTCGTTTATGTGGTGGTCGGGTCTTGGGAACTCGCAGGGGAGCAACCGTTATATGGCTGCAATAGTGCCATTGATGGCGATTATGTCAACCCGTGGGTTGACTTTATTCTCGCTCATGTTTGAGATTCTATTTAACAGACCCTGGATTAAAATTGCGGCACTCTATATTGGTGTAATCTCGGTGGTACATATCCCTTTTGCTGTTCAGAATTATCCCATTGGCCTCGATTCATACGACAAGATGGTTTCGCAGGTGGCTGATTGGGTGAAAACGAATGGTTTTGATAACAAGAAGGTATATTTTAAGGACGCAGCATTCTTGAATAGCCTCGGTTTTGACCCTTTCGATAGTTCAAAATACCAAAGCCTTTATCGTCAGAAAACCACATTAAATAGTGAAATAAAGATAGGCTCAACCATCATTTATGATGGGCGTTATTTTCCCATCGATGGCATTGAGTACGATTCGATTGTTCAGAATCATAATTTTGAGCTGCAAAAGGTGTTTGAACCCGACGAGAATTTCAAGGTGTTTGGCAGAGACTATCGCATTGCCATTTTTAAGCGTATTCAGCCCGATAGCGCAATACTCAATCAGAACAGGATGTTAGCCTACGGTTCGAAGGAGGAGTTCAAATCATTGGTAATGTATGATTTCGATCGAAATGCTCATCAGCCCGATTCTGCCCTTCTGTTTTTCGATAATAAAAGCGAAAATAAGTGTATTCGGGTTAATGAGGATAATGAGAGGTTCTTGACGAAAGAGTTCGATTTGTCAACCATCAGCTTCGAGAAACCGTTAGAACTTTTCCTTAAGATAAAAGTTAATCAACAGGATACCTTTAAAATGCCTTTGCTATTTGTTACGGAGGTCCGTAAAAGCGATAAGCAGATATTTTACAACGAAATTAAGCTCGAGCATTCGGATAGCCTGTTGAAAAGTTGGGTTAATTTTGATTATAGGGTAAAATTACCCAACGATATTTCTTTTAAGGGGACGTTGAAGACCTATTTCTTGAACCGTAATAAAGGAAGGTATTTGGTAGATGACTATCAGCTAGGATATTGCTATAAACGATAAAACGAAGAGCGTCCATAGTTTAAATGGACGCTCTTCGTTTTATGGACGTTCTTCTATTTATCTTTTAGCCATTTATCGAGCCATCCCTTAAACTCCCTCTGCCATAGTATTCCGTTTTGAGGCTTTAGCACCCAATGGTTTTCATCGGGGAAGAATAGGAATTTGCTTGGAATCCCTAGCATCTGGGCTGTATTGAAAGCAGCCATCCCTTGGGTATAAGGTATTCTAAAATCTTTACCACCATGGATAACAAGAATTGGAGTATCCCAGTTTCTTGAGAATTTGTGGGGGCTTTGTGCGTAGCTGTGCATTGCAACCTTATTGTTGGTTTCCCAGGGTGCGCCACCATTCTCCCAATTATCAAAAAACATCTCTTCGGTTGTAAGGTATTCCATTTCGGAATTGAAAACACCGCAATGCGCAATGAATGCTTTGAAGCGTTTGTTATGATTGCCTGCTAGCCAGAATATCGTTTGCCCTCCATAGCTTGCTCCAACTGCACCTAGATGCTCTTTATCAACCCATGGCTCTTTGCTAACCTCATCAATTGAGCATAATAGGTCTTTCATCTCTTGTCCTCCATGATCCTTGCTTATCTGATCGGTCCATGCTTGTCCGAAGGTTAAAGTTCCCCTACGGCTAGGGGCAACTACAACGTATCCGTTGGATGCCATAATGGAGAAATTCCACCGATAGCTCCAGAATTGGCTAACTGCGCTTTGAGGGCCCCCTTCACAGTAAAGAAGTGCTGGGTATTTTTTTGTTTTATCGAAGTTAGGAGGAAGGATTACCCAGCAATGAACCAATTTACCATCGGTTGATTTTACCCATCGCTGCTCAACGGTAGGCATTGTTAGCTGGTCAAGAATATCTTTGTTGATAAAAGATATTTCGGTTTCACTGCCATTGCTTGGGTCAATAGAGTATATTTCTGCTGGTTTTGTTATCGTAACCTTATCACCAATAAGTAAATTTCCTGCGATGGACACTGAATGATAATCGTGTTTACCTTGAGTAACAGGCATTATAACTTTAGTTGCAAAATCCATCTTGTAAATCTGATAACTAGCGTTAACTCCAGCAATCATGTACATTAAATTTCCATCGGATGACCACTGAATGCTTGAAACAGAGTGATCAAAATTAGGAGTCATGTAGGTCTTTTGTCCTGTTGCAATATCAAGAACAAATAAACGATCCTTATCCGCCTCGAAACCTGCTCGTTCCATCGATAGCCAAGCCATTTTGCTGCCATCAGGCGAGAAAACAGGCGATTTATCGTAGCCAACCATCCCTTCCGTAAGGTTTTTAACCTCCTTGCTTTCGGTATTGTAAAGGTATATATCGGAATTTGTGCTAAAGGCGTACTCTTTCCCTACTAATTTCTTACATGTATAGGCAATCCCCTTTCCATCTGGGGTCCATGAAATCTCCTCCATGCCACCGAAAGGTTTCATTGGGCTATCGTAGGGCTCGTTGGGCATTACATCCGTTGCGTTTGATACTTTACCATTGGCGAAGTCGGCAACAAAAATATGGCTATATAGCCCATCCTCCCATGAATCCCAATGGCGATACATCAGGTCATCGATCATCGTACCGCTAGCTTTGGGTAAATCAGGGTAAATGTCGGCGGTTGTTTTGTCGATTTTAACCTCGCCGATGAACAGTACTTTATCGCCTTTTGGCGATATCTGAAACCCATTGATATCGGATTCAAAGGATGAAATCTTTTGGCTATTGCTGCCATCGGTGTTGATTGTCCATATCTGCGCAGTTTCTCCTTCGGTTGAAATATAGGCTATTTCATGGTCGTTGACCCATGCAGGGTTAAATTCATGGGCGCTGGTTAAGGTTAGCTGTTTCTTGTTACTGCCATCAGTATCCATAACGAAGAGGTCGGAGTTACTCTTGTTCCTCTCAATGGAGTAGTATGAAATGGTGTAGGCAATGGTAGTACCGTTGGGCGAAATGACTTTTTCACCAAGCCTTCCAAACGACCAAAGCACTTCGGGGGTTAAAACTCCGTTCTCAATTTTTGGTGCTGTTGGGCCAATGGCAATCTCTTTGGGTTGTTCTGGTGAGTTGCATGAGGCGAATGTAACCATTAATACAGCGAGGGATAATCTGTAATTCATAACGATATTAATTTAGTTTATTAGGTTTTTATTGATCAAATGCAAAAGTTTTTGAGAAGTGCTGCTACATTTAAAAAAGTTTTTTATTTACTAGTCAGAATCTTCTAGTAATCGAAGGCCCAATACGGTAATGTCATCGCGTTGGAAAGCATTGCCTCTGAACTGTTCAAAATCCTTGTTGATTTCGATGCCTATTTTCTCCATAGGTTTATCGATATTGGTAAGGAGCGATGCGTGAAAGCGGCTAGCGGTGTATTTTCTTCTATGTTCATTGTTCTGATCGACAATGCCATCGGAGTTTAGGAAAATGGCATCACCAGGGCTTAGGTAGATCCTATTGTTCAGAAATTCGGGGTCAACATCGGGCATTATACCCCCAATGGTTTTACGATTTCCTCTGAGGATTTGAATCTTGTGAATTCCCTTTTGGTAATAGTAGAGCATTCGGTTTGCCCCTGCAAAAGTGATAATGTGCTGATTTGCAATTTTTTGCTCGATCAGACAAATGCATGCATCCATACCATCAAAACTTTCGCTAACATCTTGCCGAAGAGCCTGATTGACGGAGTTGTTTAGTTCGGTAAGTATATCGGCAGGGTTATGAATTTTTCTTTCATTCACAATTTCGCTAAGCATCCTGCTCCCAATCATCGACATAAATGCACCGGGTACACCATGTCCCGTACAATCAACAACGGCTACGAATATTTTTTCACCTTGCTTTGACTTCGATGCTATTCGGGAGGCCCAATAAAAATCGCCTGATACAACATCCTTCGGTTTATAGATAATGAAATGCTCTAAGCGATCTTTGAGGGCACTCAAATCGGGCAGAATAGCTTGCTGTATTGTTTTTGCGTACTCTAGGCTAGCTGCGGTTTGCCGATTCTGCTCATGGAGTTCATCGCGCTGAACCTGCATCTCCTCTTTCTGCTGCATCAGCTCTTCATTCTTTTCAATTATCTCCTCCTGAAATAGGATTAAATCCTTAGTTCGTTCCTTGACAAGAGCCTGTAGTCTTATATTTGAGCCTTTTAGGAGATTGGTTTTTATCGTTACGTATATCCAAATGATACCAGCAAGAATAATCAGGTATAGTAAGAATGAAAAGGGTGTTTTAAACCAAGGTCGTTTAATAAAGAACGAGTATGATGCGATAGGGCTTTCGGTATCAAAAACATTACGAGCTTTTACGATAAATTTATAGTTTCCCGATGGGAGGTTTGTGTATTCTTTCTTCTGATCGGTTGTCCAACCACTCCATTCCTTATCGTAACCTTCAAGCCTATAGCTGTATTTCATTTTTTGGTTCTGCCCGAAGAAAGGGGAGGAGAAATAAATAATAATGGAATTGTCGGAGCTGTTTAGCTTTTGAACCGTATTATTCGTTTGTGAGAAGTTTGTGATCCTAAACCCTGATGGATTACTTGGTAAAAATGAGGCTCCATCGTAAATTCGTTTCGATTGATTTGCAACGATTCGTCGGATAAGCATTTTGATAATGGGCTGATTGTCATCATTAAAAGAACCATCGAAGCGGTATAGCCCATCGTAAGATGCTATCCAATTAATATCATTATCCTCGTTAAGAACATCGTTGAAGATCATATCCGGTATAATTCTGAATTGCGCAGGAATTCTACGGTATGTCTTATCGGAATATTTTAAGGCTCTTTCAATCCAACGACTTGAGTTGTCGGTGTAAACCTCAAACCAAAGATTCCCTTTTTTGTCCTGGTTTAGGATTCTTATCCCTGTCTTTCCTTCGGTAAACTCCACTCCTAAGCTCGAATCGGGTACAAAGCCATCCGATTTAGCATTGAAACGGAATAGACCCTTGTCCGTTGAAACTTTTACGCTACCATCTATTAATGATATGGTCATATCATCGCATTTCGGGGCAAAGGGAAGCTGATGGTAAGACTTGTGCTGATCGGCGATAAGCTGATACGGGTTAACCACATTACATCTATCTACGCCATTATATCTATTTGAGTACCATAATGTGCCGTCTGTATCCTCAACTAAAGAATAGACCTGCCCTTTTATGTCTTCAATCTTTCCTACGAATATTAATTCTCCTTGTAGGTATCTAATTATTCCGATGCCATCATCTAATGCAATATATGTTATGTTAGGATATAATTTGGATGTAAAGAACGAGTAAGCAGGTTGCTTGTAATTCCCTATTTTTATCGCTTTATCATTTTCGATTTGGTAAATACCATCAATAGCACTTACTAGTAAAAATTCCTTATTGTCGCTGGTTTGTAGAACGTGAAGTTTAAAGGTGAATTTATTAAACCCTTTTATTTCTTTAAATTCACTGTTGTGCTTTTTGAATATCCCTATGTTGGTTGAAACATATAATGAGCCATTAAAACGAACAACCGATTGCAACGAACCCCTTAAACCTGCGCTTTCATCCCAGGAGGTTAGCTGAGAGTTAATGTTGGTGTATGATACACCATTGTTAAGTGCCATCCAAAGATTGCTTTGATTGTCGAAGAATAAATTCCAAACCGATTCGTCCTGAAGGTTTGATGATTGATCTATTCTTCGGATCGTATGCCCCTTCGTGTCAATTATTAATACACCTTTTCTTGATGTGCCAATGGCAAAATTTCCGTTGGGCAAGGCGATACTACTATAGATTAAATTATCATTGAAGAATCTATCCTCGGTGGTTTGAAACTTTCTGATAATTGAATCTTTGTGAATTGTGGTATCTGCCCTTAGCGCATCGATATTGTATAAGTATAGACCCTCCGATTGTGTTCCAACAATAAGGTTGTTGACAGAGAATGGCAAAAGAGAGTATATTAACTTATTTGAAATACTGTAAGTGCTTGGTGTTAGTTTAAGGGTATCGTTGTGCATGTAGGTCAACCCATATTCAGGTTGATTGACGAAAAGATTCCCCTTTGCAAAGAATGCCCGATGAATGAATGTCTTAGGTTTCCAAGTTTTAATGATTTGTCCATTTATTCTAATTAAACAATGGTTTGAGCTGAAATAGATGCCATCCTTTGTAGCAAAAACTTGGCGGATCAAACCTATTGGTAGGCAGTATTGTGGGATTTTTTTGACTAAGGAGTAGTATCTAATCGAATTTGTTGAGTCGGCGGCTAAGTAACCAATTTCGTCCTGCCCACCAACCCAAATGCGTCCCTCGCTATCAATATCGAGGCAGCGAGCTAGTGCACCGTTTATGGAGATATGCCGCCAATCGCTCCCATCAAACTCGATAACACCCTTGTTATTGGCCACATAAATTAACCCCCTAGAATCCTGAACAATTGACCAGTTCTGAGAATGGCCTGCATAGTCGCGATGATTAAAGTTGTGGATAGGATAACGCCCCAACTCCTGCGCGCTAATGCTATCAGGTGTTGCTGTGAGAAGCAAAAAGATACATAATTGGATAACTCTCCAGAATCTCATAAGCTAAAAAAAATCTGAACCCAAGATATTAATTATTACAGCAAATACAGGGAAAACGATAAAAATTTTTACAAAAATATTTCAATGAAAAATATGGTGAGTTTAGAGCATATACGAGGTTGGTTGGTTTAGGTTTGATTATAAGTTGCTTATGATACGTATTCGTTTTAATGGATGCCCTTAAATTGCGAATAGAATTCAGTTTATCTAGCATCAAAATATTTGCGATATCTTTATCAATCACAATATTTTTATAATTGAACAAATTACTAGTTTTGATTTGTATTAGGTTTTGATCATTTAAAGAATTAAGGTTTAGAATATGTTTGATTTTATCAAAAGAATAGATGCCAAAGGTTATCGACCAAAATTTGGGGGAGAGGATATTTTAAAATTCATTGGACCTGGTTTATTGGTAACCGTTGGTTTTATCGACCCAGGTAACTGGGCCTCGAATCTGGCTGCTGGGGCTGATTATGGCTATACCCTTTTATGGATGGTTACATTCTCTACATTTATGCTCATTATACTTCAGCATAACGTTGCTCACCTTGGCATTGCCACAGGGCTCTGCCTTTCTGAGGCGGCGAGCATTCACTTTAAACCTAGGTGCTCTAATCTGGTTTTGAGTTCTGCAATGCTTGCATCGATCTCCACCTCACTTGCCGAAATCCTAGGTGGAGCCATTGCCCTAAACATGCTGTTTGATATTCCGATCAGGGCAGGTTCTTTTATGGTCTTAGTTTTTGTTGCCATTATGCTTTATTCTAACTCGTATCGAATGATTGAGAAGTGGATTATTGCTTTTGTGTCCATCATTGGCCTTTCGTTTATCTACGAACTTTCGCTTGTTAATATCGACTGGGACCATGCAATCTATTCATGGGTTACCCCATCGTTTCCCAATGGTTCTATGATTATTATTATGAGCGTGCTTGGTGCAGTGGTAATGCCTCATAATCTGTTTCTCCATTCCGAGATCATTCAAAGCCGACAGTGGAATTTAAAAGATGAGAAGGTCATCAAGAAGCAATTGAAGTTTGAATTCTTCGATACGTTATTTTCAATGTTAGTTGGTTGGGCAATCAATAGCGCAATGATACTGCTTGCTGCTGCTACTTTTTACAAGAATGGTGTTCAGGTAACAGAATTACAACAGGCTAATCATCTTCTTGAGCCTTTGCTTGGTGGTAATGCCGTGGTCGTTTTTGCCGTTGCATTGCTTTTTGCAGGTATTGCATCAACCATAACCTCGGGGATGGCTGCTGGTTCTATATTTGCGGGGATGTATAAAGAACCCTTCGATTTAAAGGATAACCACTCAAGGCTAGGGGTAGCCATTTCATTGGTGATTGCTTTTCTGATCATCCTCTTGATTTCAAATCCTTTTAATGGACTACTTATTTCGCAAATGGTATTGAGCATCCAGCTCCCAATAACCATTTTCCTTCAGGTTAAGCTAACCTCCTCCGAGAAGGTAATGGGTAAGTATAAGAATACTTTCTTTACCCGTACGCTCATTTATACCATTGGAGTCATTGTTACCATTCTGAATATAATGCTTGTTATCAGCTTTATTGTATAGTAATGCCATAATTAATAAAAAGGGGTGGTAGGGTAATCCAATTTGATTGCAGATTTTTTTGCAAATAATTCCATTTTTTATACTTTTATAGAATAATAAACCAACTAAAAATTGCTATGTACACACCATTTATTATTATCGCTGCAGGTTTTATCATTCTGCTCTCCGGCTTTGTGACAGTAAGACAAGGTTATGTTGCTGTTGTTACAATCTTCGGCAAATATCGTCGTGTTATGGGCCCCGGATTAAATTTTAAAATTCCTCTTTTTGAGGTAATCTACAGAAGAATTTCTATTCAGAATCGCTCTGTTGAACTCGAATTCCAAGCGGTAACTCAGGATCAAGCCAATGTTTATTTTAAGGCGATGGTTCTTTATAGCGTAATAAATCAAGATGAAGAAACTATTAAAAATGTAGCATTTAAATTTATCGATGAGCGAAACCTGATGCAAGCCCTTATCAGAACCATTGAAGGGACCATCAGAAGCTATGTTGCTACAAAAAAACAAGCTGAGATTCTGAGCCTTAGAACAGAAATAGTTCTAGAAGTTAAGAAGCACCTCGATCAAACCCTAGAACAGTGGGGTTACCACCTAATTGACTTACAGCTTAATGATATTACCTTTGACAAGGAGATTCTAACCTCCATGGCGAAAGTAGTAGCATCGAACAATCTTAAAGCAGCTGCTGAGAATGAAGGTCAAGCACTACTTATTACCAAAACAAAAGCCGCTGAAGCTGAAGGGAATGCCATTAAAATATCTGCTTCCGCTGAACGTGATGCGGCAACCATGAGAGGTCAGGGTATTGCTCTATTCCGTGAAGAGATGGCTAAAGGTATGGCTTTAGCAGCTAAGGAGATGACCGATGCCAATCTCGATTCATCATTCTTACTCTTCTCCATGTGGACTGAGGCTATCAAACACTTTGCTGAAACGGGTAAAGGCAATGTTATCTTCCTTGATGGTTCAACTGAAGGTATGCAAAAAACCATTCAGCAAATGATGGGCGTTATGAAGATGAGCGATGAGGCGAGAAAATAGCTAATGCGCTAGGATTCACTTGAACAGGAATAAAGCCATGAACCTTCTGGTTTTGTTCATTTCGACTATTTCTGAAGAGTTTAACTGTTTTCTAATTTGAAAGGGTTTTTTCTAATTCATACGTAATCAATGGCGTTAATTAGCTACAGATTTATCAATTATTTATGACATATTAGTAAATCTGTGGCTATCCTTTTATTTTATAAACAGGCACAAATAGAATTGGTTTTTGCATGATTTCTATGTTTATAATAATTATTTAGACGGACAAATCGTAATAAACTATTTTGAGCTGAAATCTGTCAGATGTTTGAGTGAATTATGATATATGTTTTTTTAGAATTAGCAGTGTTGAATAAATATTAATTAAAAAAGCATGGTTTTTTCTTTTAATATTTATACATTTGCGCCGTATTTAACTCGGAATCGAATTTTTAAATTAACTCCATAGTAGAAAACAAACCTAAGTATTAAAAAGTTTAAAAAATGAAGAACAAAGTTTTTATGGGTCTAGCAGCTATCGTAATGGTTGCTTTCCTTTCAAGCTGTGGCACTGTTCCACAAGCACAAATTGATGCTGTTAACGTTGCTATCGACAGCGCAGCTAAAGTTGAAGCAGGCACTTACCTTCCAACTGAATTTGCAGCAGTTCAAGATTCAATGAAAGCTATCATGGCTGACGTTGAGGTTCAAAAATCAAAGCTTTTCAAGAAATTTGGCCCAGCTAAATTAAAACTTGAAGCTCTACTCGTTCAAACTAACGGTTTAGCGGCTAACACTGCTGTTAAGAAAGAAGAAGTTAAGAAAGAAGTTGAAACTACTTTAACAGATATCAAAACTGTTATTGAAGAAAACGGTAAACTTTTCAAAAAAGCTCCAAGAGGTAAAGAAGGTGCTGCTGTTCTAGAGCAAATCAAAACCGAAATGGCTACTATTGATGCAGCCGTTGTTGAAGCTCAAGCTTCTTATGATAAAGGTACTTACATGGATGCTTTAAATAAAATTAAAGCAGCTAAAGAACGAGCTACCGGTATCAACACTGAGTTAAAAGATGCTATTGCTAAAGTTAGAAGATAATAAGTAGTTCGGCTACTTGTATTATATTAAGATCCCCGGGCAACTCCCGGGGATTTTTGTAAAAAGCGTATTCGGATTGAGATGAGAAGGATTTATATTAAAACACTTTTTTTTATTGCAGCAGCAGGACTTCTTGCGCTAATCGTTTATTCACTAATTGCTTTTGTCCCTAAGCCCCCCGCTAAAGAGATTGATAATGCCCGAGTTGCCCTTTCGAAGGCATTTAAAAGCAAAGCCGATACCTATTCGAAAAAACTTTATACCGAGGCAAAAGCTAATTACGATTCAGCTATGGTTAATTGGCGCAAGCAGAACGCCAAGTTTATTTATTTTCGGAAATTCGATAAGGTTCTAAAATTTGCAAAACTTTCCACAAATAAGTCTAAACAAGCAGTCGAATCATCTAATTTAAGTTCAAGCACTTATAAGTCGAAACTCCAAGATAAAATCGTTTCACTTAACAAGCTGGTTGAGGATATTACCAATTATTTCAATAGATACCCTTTACCTAAGGATACAAGAAATTCAATTTCAAAAGGTAAACTTTACCTTAAAGAGGCCGAAATTGATTACAGCAAAGGTCATTATATTCCCGCTAATAAAAAATTAAATGACTCCGAAGACTTACTCTCATCAGCATACGACAAAGCCTATGCTGACCTTGAGCAGTACTTCAAATATTACCCAGTTTGGAAAAAATGGGCTGAGTCTGCAATTAAGGAATCAAAGCAAAATCAGAGCTATTCTATCCTCGTTGACAAACTTTCGAAAAAATGTTACGTTTACTACAACGGCATTAAAAAGTATGAATTTGACGTAGAACTTGGTGTTAACTGGGTTGGTGTTAAAAAGAAGATGGGCGATAAGGCTACCCCCGAAGGGAATTATAGAATAGTTAAGAAATTCTCGGGAACTAAATATAATAATGCGCTTTTAATTGACTATCCGAATGATGAGGATAAGGTGCGTTTCAATCATGAAAAGGCTAAAGGGTTAATCCCTCAGAATGCCAAAATTGGCTATGGGATTGAAATTCATGGGAGTGGAGGAAAAGGGGTTGATTGGACAGAGGGGTGTATTGCCTTAGAAGACAGGGAGATGGAAGTGATTTATAGAATTGTAGCAGTTGGGACCCCTGTAACAATAGTTGGTTCAATGAAGAACCTTCAGCAAATTCTTACCCGATAATATATTCAAATGGAAGAAAATTTACACAACGAAGGAATCGATATTAGTAACGCTTTGGAAGGAGATAGCGCAGAGGTATCAATGCAGGGCACAGCTAAACAGACTAAAAGCAGGCTTAGAAGATTATTGATGGGGTTTATGTTTTTCTTTAGTGTAATCCTCTTCATCCCTTTGCTGGTTCTGTTTTTTCTATATGTAATACCAGGAATTCAAGAGTTCGGAAAGGGTAGAAACAGTATTGAAGTCAATGATGTTGAGTTTAAGCAGCAACCCAACTATGCAAAGCAGATCGCTTTGTTGGATAAAGAGTTGCAAAAGGTTACTAAAAAGTTAAATGCTTTTACCCCCAATCAACCATATATAGTTATTAGCACAACCAATAATCGATTCTTTTTATATGAGAATAAAACATTGGTTCGTGAAGGGTTCTGCAGCTCAGGTAGCTATACACTTCTGCTTACAGAGGGCCCGAAGAGGTGGATTTTTAAAACCCCTAAGGGGAAGTTCCGAATACTTAGTAAAATGATAGACCCTGTTTGGAAGAAACCCGATTGGGCATTTGTTGAGGAGGGATTGCCAATCCCATCAGCCGACCATGATTCTCGATTCGAGTACGGTGTTTTAGGCGATTATGCTCTTGAGATAGGCGACGGCTACCTAATCCACGGAACTATTTATAAAAGATTTTTAGGTATGCCCGTAACACACGGTTGCATCCGTCTGAACGACGATGACCTAAAGGTGATCTACAAAACACTCGATTTTGGCTCAAAAGTTTATATTTACTGATATTATAGGGTGATATGGGAAATTGTAAGAACTCTCTTGTAATAAGAATAGCCCTTTGGGTGTTCGCCTTTATCGTTTTAGCATTTATTCTCTATTTTACTATAATGTCATTGATAAGCACCTCGAGGAAGATTGCCGAGATAAATGATAGCTATAGCTTTAATCAAATTGAGAAAACAAGTATCGATGAAAAGTTTTTTACCGATTCTACCTTTGTTGAGATGCAGAAGGAGAGAGCGTTTACTCAATCGAGAATTGCTATGGCTGAAACCGATTCAATAGGTTTAACCCTTAACCTTAGGGATAGCCTTGCCCAGCTTGAAGTAAATGGAGTGGTGGTACATAAAACTAAAATTAGCTTTCAGCGAATCTGTAAGGCCTTTAACAGGGCTAACTCCTATGCGGTAGCATCAATGCTTTCTAAGCCGCTCAATATTATTAGCGATACCGCTACCATAAAAAAGGTTCCTTTGTTGGTGAAAATGGCTCCCAAAGATACATCCGAATATAAACCCGATGCTATACCCGATACTTCTAGCTTTGAGCCTGTGAACTATATCCTTGAAATGAGTAATGGCATTCGAATTTTTGTATATCAGCAGGAACTGGCTAAGTCAAAGGATGTGTACCATCAAATGCTATTCGATGTTGCCGACAGGGCTAAGAGTACTTTGAAAGCTTTCAAGCGAATGGCAGCCTTCGAAGTGCCCGAGTATCGCCTTTACATCAAAATTAAGATACCGAAGGATGATGCGAAAATAATTTACAGGGCAATTCCTCGAAATGGACAGATAACCGTATTTTGGTAGTCTTAACCTAAAAGTTCATCACCTTAACTTTTTTTTCCATATCCATTATCAGAACCATCTGATTTCGTGCTCGTTGGATATTATGATCTGAATGTTTTACCTTGTAGTAGTTGTCGCCCCTAAGATAATCGGCAAGAAACCGAATGCCCATAATATATGCCATCATCCGGGGAGATTTGGGCAGATAATACCGTTCCTTCGATGTTAGCAGCGAGTTCATTTCCCCAAGGAATCCCTCTGTGAATGCTTTGTATAATTCGGTGTTAATGCCAACAAGTTCAAGCCTCGTTTCATCCTCAAGGGCATTTGCGGCGATGGTTCTAATGGCATCGCCAAAATCATAGTGAACAACCCCGGGCATTACCGTGTCTAAGTCGATTATGCTAATCGCTTTACCACTTGAACTAAAAAGAACGTTGTTAATTTTAGTATCATTGTGGGTTACCCTTAAAGGAATTTCAGGTGTTCCAATAAGGTCGTCAAACTCTAGCATTTCGCTGCAACGTGAAAGGTAGAAGTCCAACTCCTGCTTGCAGCCTTTTGCTCTATCAGCGATATTCTCCTCTAAAGCCAATTGTAGTTGTGTAATCCGTAATCCAAGGCTATGAAACCCAGGTATTACTTCGTATAGCGGAGGTTCGTTAAGGTCGCTAAGGGTTCGCACAAACCATCCAAAAGCTTTGCCCGCTTCAGCTGCGAAATTATTGCTTGGCGCAAGATCGAAAGAGAATGAATTGGGAATATGGGTGAATAGCCGCCAATAGTATCCATCTGCTGATTGATGGTAAAGTTTTCCATCAATTGCGTTTACGAGTTTCATTACTTGGTATTGTCCGTTACCATTTTCTTCTAAGTGATTTGTTGCCCTATAGATATTGTCACTTAGTTTTTCGATGTTTGGGAAAATATTGTGGTTGATTCGCTGTAGGATATACGATGGGCTAACATGTCCTTTAAGGGTTATGGCGTATGTGTCGTTAATGTGCCCCGAACCAATGGGTTGAATTTTGTCTGTTTCTTCTTTAATGTTGAAAGATTCAATAATATGCTTATTCATTTGATGTGTTGTATTATTTAGGCTCTTCTTTTTGTGGTATAACTAACGATGCAATTACGGAAATTAGCAGAAGGCCGAGAATTATCGATAATGATAGTAAAGTTGGTATTTTGTAGAAGCCCGAAATGCACATCTTTATACCAACATAAATTAGTATTGCAGACAATCCGTACTTTAGGTAACGGAATAGGTTCACTATACCAGCGAGAGCAAAGTAGAGTGAGCGCAAACCAAGGATTGCAAATACGTTGGATGTATAGACAATGAAAGTATCATTTGAAATGGCAAGCACAGCAGGGATTGAATCAACAGCAAAAATAAGATCCGAAAATTCAATCATTATTAAGGCTATGAAAAGTGGTGTTGCATAGGTCTTACGATTCGCTCGAATAAACAGCTTCCCTTTCTCAGTATTGCTACTAACGGGCATAAATTTTTTGAAAAGTTTTACGAGAATATTCTTGTCAGGCTCAATCTGCTTATCCTTCTCGAATGGAATACGAATTCCTGTAAATATTAGAAATACCCCGAACACGTAAATTATCCAATGGAACATAGAGATAAGCGCAATACCTGCAACGATAAATATTGCTCTGAGAATTAAGGCTCCAAGGATTCCCCAAAAAAGAATTTTATGCTGATTTTCTAGCTTAATGTCAAAGAACCCGAATATCATTATGAAAACGAAGAGATTGTCGATGCTTAACGATTTTTCAACAACATAAGCCGCGAGGAATTCCATGGCTTTTTCCTTGCCAAGCCAAACGTAAACCCCATAGTTAAAAAGAAGGGCTAGCCCAATCCACATTGCGCTCCAAAGGAGAGCCTCTTTTATTTTTATCTCATGCGGTTTACGATTGAAAACGTAGAGATCAAGGGCAAGCATCAGCAGTACAAAAACAATAAAACCGATCCAGGTGTATGCGTTTTCTACCATGTTTAAGGTGTATGTCTTTTTATAAAAAACTCTTTAATAATGATTTATAGCATGAATTACAGGACAATACATTATTGAGCTGGTTGTTACAATGCAGTAAAAAATAATGTTGGCAAATATACTAGAAAAAATGTAGAAGAAATTGCAATTTGTTATAGAAGGAGTGATTAGTGCATGGATTTATTCAGGAGGGCTATAAATTGTTCTATGGAGTGTATTTCGAAGAAAAGGATAAATGTTCCCTCTAGCCCAATGTCTTTAACCGAGAAGTTGGTTTCAGCAAGAATAACAAAGTCAGAAGCAGAACCATTGGCGATATTCCGTTCGATAACAGGGTATTCGCTTACTTTTGGTACGGTAAAATTAAACCTAATCTTCAACAGGTTTCCAAGTGTACCAATCAATGAATTTAAAACAATATTGCCAATCTCGTTGAGCATACTGTTGCGGAGCTGCTCCATCTCCAAGGCAGGGATTTCGTTATTGGCTAGTTTATTTGTTATAACCAGTGCGCTTTTTGAAGGGAATACTAGCTCAACCTGTCCGCTTAGCTCACCACTGAATCCCATCGAAATGGTTGTCTGGGGAATGCCTTTTGAATACCCGATTTTTTCATTGAGGTCGCTAACCCTGATTAATTGTACCGCAGGTACTTTAAGGGTTACCCTGTTTTCAACAATCGAGTTTAGGGTGTTGGCGCTTCTTCCAATGCCTATGTTGATAATCTCCTTAAAATAGTCGAGCTGTTCCTCGGATAGTATCATAAACTATGTATTTGTAACCCTCTCAACGGTTTCAATCAGTTCCTCCTTCTTGAAGGGTTTGCTTAGGAACGCCTCTGCGCCATAGCCAAAGCATTCATTTTTAACCACCTCTTGGACATCGGCCGAGAGCACTATCACTGGGGTTTCGGATTTCATCTCCTTTAGCTTCTTTAGCACCTCGAACCCATCCATTTCTGGCATTAGTAGGTCGAGCACAATACAGCATGGTTTTTGTTCATTATACCTATTGAGGGCTTCAATACCATTCTCGGCCTGAATCGTTTTGTAGCCAGCATTTTCGAGAAATGTACAGATGAAAAGCCTCGATGTTCGAGAGTCATCGGCAACTAAAACTAATTTCTCACTTAACATGATAGAATCATTTAATTGTAGTAGGGAAAACGGAGAACTATTTTTAATAAAGCGTAAGTTATGCTTTATTAATCGATTTTTAAAATTTTATTAATAATACAGATGGTCATGCTAAAATCAAATCCTCTAGACACACCAAAACGTATAAGTTTTGCCTTTAAGTCAGATGAAGTTCTGGCTTTGGTGCTAGCTGCTTTCTTTTTCAGCAGATTGGTTAGCATTCCCTCTTCATCCGAGGATGCAATCTCTTTTAGCGACTCTCTAATAATGGCTTCAGGAATATGCTTTGCCCTTAACGCTTGAGCAATTTTAATGGAGCCCCATTTGTTAAACCTGCTTTTATCGCGAACATAAATCTTTGCATAGCGTTCATCGCTAATAAAATTATCGATAGTTAACTGCTTAACTATCTTTTCAATATCACTGGTCGAGAGCTGCCATTGTTGAAGTTTTAGGCGAATATCATGAGAACATTTCTCATGCCTTGCGCAAAGCGCTTGTGCTCTTTGTATTGCTCTTTCAGGGGTTATGCTATTTACCTTTATCATTCCATGTTGCTTTTATCATTCTATCCTTTCCATTCATATCCTTTCTTAGTTCAACATCACAAAAGCCTTGCTGAGTGAATAGTTGAAACGTTTCACCTCCTAGTGCCTCGTTGATTTCGCAGTAAATGGAACCATTATTTTTAAGCCATTTCTTTGCTTGCAGCGTAATGGCTCGATAGAAAATAAGGGGGTCGGTACTGCATACGAATAGAGATGAGTGAGGTTCATGCTCCAGTACGTTAGCGTGAATCAACGATTTTTCCGAATCACGAACGTATGGAGGATTGCTAACAATGATATCGAAGGGTTGATTTGGTGTTTTAATTTCTGAATCGAGAATATCAACCTCGAAGAAATCGATGGCTACGCCATTCATAATGGCATTACCCTTTGCTACACTAAGGGCTTTTGCTGAGATGTCAATTGCGGTTATCAAAGCATTCTTAATGTTTGTAGCAAGGCTAATGGCAATACAACCGCTCCCTGTACCAATATCTAGTATCGATGGGCTCTCTGTGTTATTGGCTTTAATAATCCAATCAACAAGCTCCTCTGTTTCCTGTCGTGGAATGAGCACATCGGGGGTAACCTTAAAGATTAACCCAAAAAAATCGGCTTCGCCGAGTATATATTGGATAGGCTTTTGTAATTTTAGCAGTGAAACGATATCAAGAATCTTATCGGCATCTTCGGGTTTTATAGAGGTATTGGGGCTAAGGAATATTTTTGGTAATGTTAAACCTAACTTTTTTTCGAAGATTAATCTCTGAATAGATTGAATTTCCTGCGAGGGAAAGGTTTCCTTGAGTTGTTGAGCAACTTCTTGGTAAAGGCTTAAAATGGTATGGTTCTCCATCGTTTCGTTGATGTTTGGCTTAATACAAAATTAATAATAATTATGGATACCCTTTGCACAGACAAGCTGTATATGGCTCGATGCCTCGAACTAGCCCTTAACGGGCAAGGAAACGTTGCGCCAAACCCAATGGTAGGCGCATTGATAGTCCATAACGATTGTATTATTGGTGAAGGGTATCATATTAAGTATGGCGATTCACATGCTGAGATCAATGCGATTAACTCGGTTAAGGATAAATCATTACTTAGGCAATCTACCCTTTACTTATCCCTTGAACCGTGCTCTCATTTTGGGAAAACACCGCCTTGCGTTGATACGATAATTGCCATGGGAATCCCTAGGGTTGTTGTTGCAACTATCGATTTTAACCCAAAGGTAATGGGTAGAGGCGTTGATTATCTTCGAAAGGCAGGGATAGAGGTAGTTGTAGGGGTATTGGAAGATGAGGCAAGGGATTTGAATCGACGATTTTTCACCTTTCAAATTAAAAGAAGGCCCTATATAATTCTTAAGTGGGCGCAAACAATCGATGGGTTTATTGATGCTGTTCGAGCTCCATCCGATCCAATTGCCCCTGTGTGGATTACCAACGAACTTTCTCGATCGATGGTGCATCGTTGGAGAAGCGAGGAGCAGGCAATATTGATTGGTACAAAAACTGTTGAGAAGGATAACCCAAAGCTTAATGTTCGCGATTGGAGCGGTAGAACCCCAACCCGTGTGATAATCGATCGTAAACTACGATTGCCGATTGAGTCAAATGTTTTTGATGGTTGTATTCCTACGCTGCTGTTTATTGGTAACAATGCAACTGCATCAGTGCGAAAGACCGAATTTGCCGCAATATCGAATCTCGAAATTATTAGCATCGATTTTGCCAGGGGAATGGAATTTCAACTTCTCAAAGAACTGTACGACAGGAATATCAACTCAGTGATGATTGAGGGAGGGGCAATTATAATCAACAGCTTTGTTCAGAAGAATCTTTGGGATGAGGCTCGGGTTTTTGTTGGGAATAAGTTCTTTTATGATGGTGTGAAGGCACCGGTATTTGCTCGCAACCTTTATTCGTATGATGAACTTGGCGATAGTAAACTTTTTACATATCGGAATAAGAATGTAGTTGAGCTGCAAAAGGAGGGAGCACCAGAGCCTGAGATTCCAAGTTAGAGAGTGTCGTTGAGTTAAGAACAATAGCTAAATATCAATGCATTGTCCTATAGCTATATGGTAGAGTGCTAATATTTTCTCAAAATTTGCAAAGGAAACATGTTTAACAATTAATACTTTGTATTCATTGCGCTTTTGCTTTGATGGCTTTGCGCCTTCGCTGTGTTCCTACCCTGACCTCGTTCCGTCTTAACTTCAGAGGCTTTGTGAAAACCAACCCAAATGCTTTTTTATTCGTACACCTATCCGAGAAAGAAAGCAAATATTCGATTCTCAGGAAGATAAATTGCATTTTCACACAGCCTCTTCAGCGGTGGCAAACTACAGCGCATGCGTTGCGTGAAACAATGATTGACTTTTTTTGTAGTGAACGAAGCGAATGATGGGCTTTTTTTTTATGTTATTCCCTCTCACATGCTCACTGAAAGTAATCCATCATCATGACAAACAAAAGCACCAAGTTGCGTTCATACATACAATATGCTTTAAGAGCTCTATTCATCAGATTGCACATTCAATTTAACCTTTTCAATCTGGGTTTCAGTTTTTTATCACCACATTTAGTATATTTGCTACGATAGTTCAGTTTTTACACAATTCTTTAGTTGTGAAATACTAAGTAGTTCATAAAGCGATATGTATCTTATTGGTGGAGTTCAAGCATTTTTTTTAGCTCTTCTACTATTAACCAAAAAAAAGAAGGGATTAAGCGATGTCTTCCTCATATTGTTCATCCTCCTTATGGGATTAAGATTATTTGCCAACTATTTTAGTGAATTAGGTATCGAGGAGTCTTATCCACAACTAATACTGATTGAATTTGCATTCTGGCCTCTTTTTGGACCACTGCTTTTTCTATATATCCATACCATTACTTCCCAAAATCAAAACTTTAATTGGAGTTACCTATTACATTTTATTCCTGCTTTAACAGTCTGGATAGGTTTTTCAGAATACATTTTCGAAAGCCATAGTTTACACTTTCGTGATTATAAACAAAGCGGAATCTTTTTTAAAATAGCTATGTATTTATGGTTTTATACAACCCATTTCTATTTTATTTTATCAATAATTAAACTACACAGGTATCATCGGCAAATCAAACATTTTTTTTCATATAGAAAAAGTGTTGATCTAAAATGGTTGATGATACTGACATACGGATTTGGCATATTCCTGTTTACCTCTTTATTTTTTATTTTAACAAAGAGCTATTTGAATATCAAAATTCCTGACTTTCTTGCTCATATCGTCTGGCTTATCATGGTGCTTTATATCTTTGGAATAGGATTTTTCGGATACAAACAAAAAGGGATATTTAGAAACTATGAAAGTACTACAACTGAGATTATGAATGGAATAGCTGTATCTGATACTTCAGAAAATTATTCGATAAAACATAATAATAAAGAAAAAAACGCAGGACAATATGTCAAATCCAAGGTCGATGAAACAGAAAACTTAGAAATATTGAATAGGTTATTAAATTATATGGAAAATGAAAAACCATATTTGAACTGTGCTCTTGATTTGAGAATGTTATCGGTAGAAGTTAATACATCACCTCATAAACTTTCTCAGGTAATCAACACCAGTTTAAATAAGAACTTCTTTGAGTTTGTTAATGAGTACAGGGTGAATGAAGCAAAATATTACCTGAAAAATAAACAGTTTACCTGTGAGAAAATCATGAACATCGCGTTTGATTGTGGGTTCAACTCAAAATCATCTTTTTTCTCGATTTTTAAAAAATACACCCTTAAAACACCTGCCCAATTTAAGAGCGAACATAACAAAAACTAATACCTATGTGCATAGGTAGATAATCCAATTTTATCTGACGACCAGACAGGGAGCCACATAACTTGTCCCAAAAATCGGGAGAGTCTTAAAACAGACTCTCCTAGCTAATTCCTAATCCGAAGGCTATATTGCTTAGTAGCACTCAACAAAAGGTATTTAATACATATAAATCAATGTCGTTTAGTTAAGCGGCAGAGCCGCAAAATATTTGTAGAAAAAATGATTAGAATAACTAATAAGGTGCAGAGCACCGAAATATATACAATGTTACGGTGCGCTGCACCTTAGGCATTACGA
>Ga0209287_10000516_pt1 | contig 22550 bp, 22 predicted proteins | sample PPLLak3cmMay2015_2_FD_187255 | JGI IMG/M metagenome (GOLD analysis project Ga0209287, IMG submission 187255) | Freshwater sediment microbial communities from Prairie Pothole Lake near Jamestown, North Dakota, USA - PPLs Lake P8 Core (1) Depth... | ecosystem: Environmental > Aquatic > Freshwater... | reverse complement strand
ACCGTAGACGACCGCGATAGCGGCAGCTTCCGTAGGAGTAAACACTCCGGACCAGATGCCCCCGATGATTATGACCGGCATCAACAACGCGGGGCCGGCATCCTTGAAGGCGGCCCAAATTTCGCGGATGGAAGACCTTTTTTGGCCCGTATCGCAGCCGGACTTCTTTCCATACCACATACACACAAATATTATGGCTATTGCTGTAATAATTGCCGGGACTACCCCGGACATGGAAAGCTGCCGCATGGAAACGCCCGAAATGAAGGCATATACCAGAAAAGGGATCGAGAGAGGCATAAGCAGCGCCAGAGTTCCTGCAACCGACAGCAACGCGGCCGCAAACGCCCCCTCGTAGCCCTTTTCCTTCATCATAGGAACTACAAGGGATCCTATCGCAGCAGTATCCGCAATAGCCGAACCGGATACGCCGCCGAAAAGGAGACATGAGACAGTGGTGACCACGGCCAGACCACCGGGCAGCCAGCCGAAAATAGTTCCCGCAAATGAAACGATTCTTTTTCCGACCCCGCCCTTTGCCAGCAGGTTGCCACCGAAGATAAAGAGCGGCACGGCTATCAGGATAAATGGCTCAACCCCGGAGATAAAGCTGAGGAAGATAGTCTCGAGAGGATGGGAAAGTCCGTTCAGCCATATCATTCCAACGGTAGTAGCCAGGAGTGCGTACATAAGCGGCACACCGGCAAGCGCAATTACAAGAAAAACGAGGAAAATGACAAGTGCAAACATCGATCAACCTCCGTAGCGTTCTTCGCGCGTCTTTCCGCGAATGATTTGAACCAGATCAAATGAGACGAATATCAGCATAGCTGCTGATCCGACGGGCAGGCTTAGATACTGCCATGCCATCGGCCATTCAAGAACCGTCAACTCATTTCCCCAGTTCGCCATCACAATACCAACCCCAAACTTGACCAGCAGCCCTAAAACCAGCAGACAGAATCCCTGTATAATTCCATCTGCAAGGCGCCTCATCGGGGTTGAGAGCTTGTCCAGAAATTCGGTAATCGTCATATGGAGCCCCCGTCGGGCCGCCGAAGCGCCTCCCAGGAAGGACACCCAGACCATCATGAACTCACATAACTCTGTGGTAAGCGCCACGTCTTTACCAATCACATGCATGATGACATTGAAGAAAACCATGACGACCATGATAAGGCCGAGCAAAACGATCGTCCAGTCGACAGTGTAACCAAGCCACCGGATCAGCTTCGGCGCCGGTGGAGCCGGCGGCAAACGGAAGTGACTCATAGTAAAACCTCGTTTGGAGGGCTGACTCCGTATTGAGGGCAGCCCTCCTGATTCAATTGCAATTAGCCAAAACTACTTGACGGGAAGAGCCTTGCGCACAGCAGCTGCATCTTTTAGAAAAGCATCTACGTCAGCTGCGCCATATTTTTCACGCGCCTTGCCATATACAGGCTGTACAGCATTACGGAAAGGATCTGCGGAAGGACTTGTGATCTTGGCGCCCTTGGATGCCATTTCTTTTAGCTGATTGTCATCGTTGGCCTTAATCGTGTTTCGTGACCACTCTGCTGCTTCCTTGGCTGCTTTTGTCACAGCCTCCCGGTCAGCCGGAGAGAGCTTCTGCCAGGTCTTTTCCGAAATGGCGAGCGGGATAGGGCTGTAAACGTGTTTAGTCAGGGTTACATATGGTGCAACCTCGTAAAATTTATTGGAGTAGATCGTATCGATGGGATTTTCCTGACCGCTTACCGCTCCCTGCTGAATAGCCATGTAAACTTCGGGGAGAGGCATAATTTGGACACTGAAGCCGATGGCATCGAGGGTCCAGCGCATCATTTCATTCGGAAAAGTACGCAGCTTTTTCCCCTTTGCGTCATCCGGATTTCTAAGCGGATCCTTAGTGGTCATGCAGCGGAAACCGGCCTCGAAGGTGGACAGGAAACGGAAACCCTTTTGGGGCGCCAGATCAAACTGCGCCTTCAACCACTTGGATTCATCGTATAGTTTCCATCCCTGCTCGTAGCTGTCCACTATGAAAGGAAGCATTGTGAGATTTAGAGAAGCCAAATGGGGAGCGTAGGAACCTGTGCTCGATACAGTGAAATCAATTCCGCCCAGTGCAAGTTGTTCGATATTCTTCGGATCATTTCCAAGCTGACTGCAGCAAAAGACCTGAACCTTGTAGCGGCCGTTCGTGTACTGTTCGACCTTCTTCGCGAATACTTCGGCAGCGCCCTGCCGTGCGCCCTGCTGCTGGTCGGTGTGGCTGAATTTTAAAACCGTTTCGGCTGCAACATTCGATACACCAAATACGAAGACTATCAAAGTGAAATAAAGCATTTTGACAAACAACGATTTCCTCTTCATATCTACCTCCTTCTCTGTGTTTTGGCAGGAAAAACTGCCTGTGTCATAACATGATATGCTTCCTGTTCCATCTGACTGAGCATATATTGCTTTCTCGCAATTATGATGTTTCATCCGATCAATTTTATAAGGCACCGTTTTGCGATTCCTCTTCGAAGTCCTTAATCAATTTTTCCCGTGAACGTTTAAAATGAGTACGAGCCGCATGCTCGGCCATTTCCGGATCTTTATTTATTATTGCCTCGATAATGGCCAGATGTTCCGGAAGGGTTTCCTGGGGCGGCCGTACAAGTCCTCCGCGGAACTTGACCAGATAACTGAAGGTTATGACGCTGTAGGTCTCAAGAATGTTGAACAATAGATCATCTCCGCCAAGTTTTATCAGAAAATGATGAAAGCGCCGGTCTGCTTTGGCATATTTGTCAACACTTCCACTGGCCTCAGAGGTCTTTAGTCCTGTGAATAAATCATTGAGTTTTTTGATCTGGCTGCCTGAAATGCGGAGAGAGGCACGTCGTGCAGCCAACCCCTCCAATACTTCCCTTAGTTCGAAAATATTGACCATTTCCTCCTTGGAAAAATCTCGTACATAAAACCCCTTACGCGGTATGGCGATAATTAATCGTTCCTGCTCCAGTTTTTTGAGCGCGTTCACGAGTGGGGTTCGGCTGATCCCCAGATCAACCGCCAATTTTTCCTGATAGATTTTGCTTCCTGACTTTAGATTCTGATCGAGAATCATGGACTTTAGCTGATTGTAAGCTTTTTGGTCGAGGTTTACGTGATCGTTTCCCAAATTTTTCACATCTACCCTCCAAGATGTAATTTATATTTTATTAAAAACATCCAATTTGAGACGATGATGATTGAATATTGAATTTTGTATGCAAAATTATTATGAAAAAATATTTAATCTGTCAACATAAAAATATCTGGTGTGTTATTATTAAATTGATTTAGATATATAGATGATTCATACCGGAGAGGCGATTCGGTATGATATTCATATCTGCCTGAGCGTCATCAGCAGAAGCGGGAGAACCAGAATCAGCAGCGCTGTTGTGACAAACCAGCAGGAGTTTGCCAGATCCAGGTCCAGATCGTAGATTGACGGGGGTATCAGGGCGTTAAAGGCCACCGGCATTGAGGAAAGAATTATTACCACCTTAAGCGGGAGAGCATCATCCATTTCGCCGAATCCGAGAGCCCGGGCCAGTAAAAATATAAGTATTGGAACCATGAGGAACTTTATCAGCGAAACCGAAACACATTCCCGTAGATAACCGCCTATCCGGCTGAAGCGCAGGGCAAGGCCGATCGAGGTCAGCAGCAGTATCGTAGCCAGAGGGACAATCACAGCATTGGCAAAGCCGTAAAAGGCCGGGCGTTCGATTCCGCTGAGATTTAGCGATGCGCCGATTATAAGACTGGAAACGGCTGTCAGAATAAAAGGATCACTAAGAAGTCCCTTTAAACGGGCGGCCGCACCGCCGCCATTTTCCCCGGCTCCGCTGTAATACCTGGCGATGGGAAAACCTATGGCATAATAGGATACATCTTCGAAAAGTTTGTATATGGGAACCAGCGCGAAACCAGCCTCTCCCAGAAAAATAAAACAGACAAGAGCGCCGATGGAGCCTATGTTGGTAAAAGAACCACAGCAAAAGAGGGCGCCGGTTTTTTTCGGCTCCAGCTTCAGTATGCGGGCGGCTCCCAGAGCAAGCATCCCGCCTGCGAATAAAGCGGAGAATCCGACGAAAGGCAGGGCCATCAGGCCGGGGTCTTTTATGCGGACGATCCAGATTGCACCCACAATGGCTACCGGATGAAGGCCGAGAAGAGCAATTTTCTGCAAGAGCTTCCGCAGATCGACAATGGAAAGCGGCAGTTGCAGCCTGCCTCTTCGGTGCAGGACCTGAATTGTCACACCCAGAGCAATGCCGAAGGAGATGATTCCGAAAGAATATAGAATTTTGTTCATAGAATAGTTTGAGAATACCAAATAACACTTGAGTGCACAACCCGTTAAAAATGTCTTTACCCCGGAAACTGAGGTGGCTTAAAGAACTGGAATTATCGCCTGAGAAGAGTGAATGGGTTCTTAATAAAAGCGCCGCCGGTTTTTTTGGATTATGTTGATATTTCTTAACGTGGATTCCGGGTGGCGAACATCATTCTATCAAACTGCATAACTTTTTTGATATTGTTGCCGCGGAATTTCCGTTTGAATTGGTCATTATTACAAATTTATATAACCTTCCATTCCTGTCTTTGATATATCCTGCCCTTGTGCTGACCCCTGTCAGTGTTCCTGTCTTGAAATACTCTGATCCGTTATGTTTCATCAAACTCCTGTAAGGTTCAAATGCTGCGAGTATTTTTAAAAAGCTTCTGGCCGGGATCAGGTTTTCCCTCGAAATGCCGGATCCTTCGGAAATGGACAGGTCGTTTACTTTAAGGATATCCTTTGCATAATCATTTAATGCCGATACACCTTTTTCAAGAGTTCCGGGAGGGCCGTATATTCTGGCGCCAAGTGTAATGAGAATCTGGTTTGCTATGAAATTGTTTGAGTGATAGAGTAGTTTCGATACTATTTCGTCCAATAAAACCGGTGAATCGTATTTTATTATGAGCCTGTCGGTTTTGAGATTAACAGCACCCTTTCTTATTTCACCCCTCCTTTTTATTCCTTTTTTTTCAATGAAATAGGAGATGAGGTGTCCGGCATAAAGAGCAATTTCATCCTGATCTGATGTCAGCAGTATCCTTCCTCTCTTTGCAGAGGTTTTGGTAATTTTCTTTATTGCAAAAGGCAGAAGCGGTGTCTGCTGCTCGGCGCTTATAAATTTACCTTTTGAAACACTGAAACTAACGGTGTTGAAATTGACGCAAAGGGCTCCATTCGGCGAATCGTAAGGTTCTATGGATCGTGTTACCCCGGGAATTACAGTCGGCTTTTCAAAATATGAGTCGTCAACTATAACATCGTTAATATATTTGAGTTCCGTGCCGAGGCCTTTTGCGATATCAATTATAAATTCTGATGTCAGGAGCGGATCTCCATAACCTTTGATTTTAAGGTTTGAATCCTTGTCGGTATAAAATTCAGTAGAAAATCTGTAGCTTGGGCCCAGATGGTGGAGAGCTGCAAGAGAGGTTAAGAGTTTCAGTGTGGATGCCGGAATAAGTTTTTTATCGGCATTTTTTTCCATGAAGATTTTACCGTCAGGATCAGATACTATAATTGCATCATCGGCGCCGATATGTTTCAGAATATCAGATGGTATCGTTTCAGCGTAAAGGTTTTGAGCGGCTGAAAACAAGCAACAAAAGGAAAAGATATAAAGAGCTATAACCAATTTCTGCCTTGTCATTATAAGAGTATCCAACCTCATGTTTGTGTTTCGAATATCGTATATCTAATATCGAATTTTGTTTTAAGTACTTAGAAATCGGTGGATCGTGGATTCTGATAACCGGTCGCTGTTTTTCCCCTGACTCTCGAACCCTTTTATTGTCATCTGCTCTCAACTATGAATGTTACAGGTCCATCGTTTACAAGGTGAACATCCATCATTGCCCGAAAACGGCCTGTATTAACCGTAATTCCTCTGTTGCTGACTCTTTCGACAAATTGTATGTAGAGTTCGTTCGCCTTATCCGGTTCTGCGGCATCCGTGAATGAAGGTCTCCTTCCCTTTCGGCAGTCGCCGAGAAGAGTGAATTGGGATACTACAAGCATATCTCCGCGTATTTCAAGAACCGATCTGTTCATTTTGCCGTGTTCATCCTCAAATATTCTTAAGTTTAATATCTTATCGGCGAGAAAATTAACATCATTTATTGAGTCTTCTTTTGAAACACCAATAAATACAAGAAGACCGGCGCCGATTTTTCCTATGATATCGCTTCCTACAGTAACCGAGCTTTCTTTTACCCTTTGCACAACAGCCCGCATGATGATATGATCCTTTTCGATAAACGGAACTCTTTTCAGTGCCTCTCCGGGAGGTGGAAAAACGAAGAAATTAATTTCCAGCATGCTGAAATAAGCCTGTTATGATTATTTTACGAAACCGTCATACTTGATTATTTGTGATTTTGAAAGTAATTTCTTAATCCCAATAAAGGAGACTTTTTTCATTGTTACTTCAGGAGCGGAAGATCGCGGGGAAAAATGTCTGAGAAGGATAATAAATGGACACGTTTAACGTTAAATATTGCTTCACAATGTCCGACGGTTCGAGAGAACTCTTTGATATTGATATCGATGCCCGTACATTGAATATGGTCGTTGATATACCTGATAATCCACCTTTCTGGACTGAACTGGAGTATTATCAATGTCCCAGATGTCCTTTTACGAAAAACGGAAGATCTTTATGCCCTTTATCAATCAATCTTGTAGATGTTGTTAAGCGTTTCGGACGTATTATCTCTTTTGAAAAACTTCATGTTGATGTCTTAACAAGCGAAAGGATTTATTCCAAAGATACGACTGCTCATGAAGGTTTGAGTTCCCTTATGGGACTTATAATAGCCTGCAGCGAGTGTCCGTTTACTGACTTTTTCAAGCCGATGGCGCGTTTCCATCTCCCTTTTGCCGGTTATGAAGAAACGATCTTCAGGGCATTATCGACATATCTGTTAAGTGTATATTTTAAGAACAGCGAAAATGAATCTGATGACAATTTTACCGGACTTTCGGAAATCTATCAGGGCATTGAGGAGTTGAATATGGCTGTCAGCAAACGTCTTCGCGCAGCGAGCCATAAAGATGCAACTGTAAATGCGCTCATACATCTTGATGTATTTGCAAAATTTATGAGCTTTCCCGTCGAACATAACCTGGAGAAGATCAGTTATTTGTTTGATCCCTTTTTACTAAATCAAAAACAGCATTAACGAACACAGGTGCAAAATCAAGGATGTCTTCATGTCAAAAGATATAAAATGTGATAATAACTCTTTTAATAATCAGCTTCATTTTTATGTCTGGAATATCTTTCGCAAGCGAAGAGAACCTTAATCCGATTTCGTTTACTGCGGATATCTTAATATTCAGACCCGCAGGTATTGCGTTAGTTCCTGTAACGGCGGCCCTTTTCGTTGTTGCGTATCCTTTCTCTCTGATCGGGAATAACACTGACAAAGTGTATGAAGCGCTGATAGCCGAAAATTCAAGATATACCTTTCAAAGGCCGCTGGGTGAAGATGTTCCGGTAAAATAAGAGTTGGAAGATTCAGTTTGGGAGTTGTTCCGGTGTCTGCTAAGTCTAATTTTAAAAAAATTATCGGCTCTTTTACCTCTTTATTGCGTAAGATTGTTATAATAGCGCTTATAGCTACAGTTGTTCCTGTTGTCCTGCTTCGCTGGATTCCGCCTGTTACTTCAGCCGTTATGATAAAAAAAAGCATTGCTTCCTTGTGGTCTGATAAGAAGGGTTACAAAACCCGTTACAAGTGGACTTCCTGGAATAAGATTTCTCCGCATGCCGGTATCGCGGTAGTTGCGGCTGAAGACCAGATGTTTCCGGAACATTTCGGCTTTGATTTTGAATCTATTTCAGATGCCGTGGAGAAACATTCGAGAGGTAAGCGCCTGCGTGGCGCAAGCACCATTTCACAGCAGGTTGCAAAAAATCTTTTTTTGTGGTCCGGCAGGAGCTTTATAAGGAAGGGGTTTGAGGCATATTTTACCCTGCTGATTGAAATAACATGGCCTAAACAGCGGATACTTGAAGTATATCTTAATATTGCCGAGTTCGGGAGAGGGATATTCGGGGTAGGAGCGGCAAGCGAGGCTTTTTTTAAAAAACCTCCTTCCAAACTCAGACCTTCCGAGGCGGCTCTTCTTGCGGCTGTTCTTCCCAACCCGATACGACTTCGTGCAGACAGGCCGACTATATATGTTCAAAACCGTTGTGAATGGATACTTGGCCAGATGGAACAGCTTGGTGGAGCTGCTTATCTTAAAAGTATGTAGGGATGAGATGTGAGGGAAGATAGGAAGATAAGAAGTTTGGAAACTAAGAAGATGTGAATAGCGTATCATGAATCGAACCACGAACGACGATTAACGAGTCACGATCAACGAAGTTCGAAGTACGATATTCGATGTGCGATATGAACCGATACCGCCCCAAAGGGGACATTTCCGGATGGATACTAACAATTTCAGGGAGGCGAAATATGAAAACTGAAAAACAGTCCCCTGGCTTCGAATATGTGGGTTTCTGGCTGCGCCTGATAGCGACAATTATCGATGTGATTATAATAACGGCCATAATACTGCCATTGCTTCTGGCGATATACGGGAAAAGCTATTTCGATCCCGGCGAGTTGATAAAAGGGCCCTCCGATTTCCTTATTTCTTATGTATTGCCGGCTGTTGCCGTAATAATTTTATGGCGTTATAAAGCTGCAACTCCGGGTAAGATGCTTATTTCGGCTCGCATAGTTGATGCTAAAACTTTTGACAGACCAGTAACCGGCAGGCTTATAATAAGATATTTTGCTTATATTCTCTCAGCAATTCCTTTTTGTATCGGTTTCATATGGATTGCCTTCGATAAAAAAAAGCAGTCATGGCATGACAAGCTGGCCGGTACAGTCGTGGTGCGTCCTAAAAAATAGAAAGGCGGTTACATGGAAAGATTCAAATCCTTTTTCAAAACATCTCTTATCGGCGGCATAGTTGTAATGCTCCCGGCTGCAATATTAATTTTTGTTTTCAAATGGCTGTTCGGATGGGTTACGGATATAATCCAGCCTCTGACCGATCTTATTTTAATGAGATCCCATATCAAAGAGATAGCTGCTGATGCGCTTGTACTGACGATTATAGTGATAGGCTGCTTTATCATCGGGGTTGTTGTAAAAACAAAAGTTGGCAGGTTTGTACATGAAAATCTGGAAAATCGGATTTTAAAAATCGCTCCCGGGTACGGCACCATCAAGGAGATTGTGATGCAGCTTATCGGGAAAAAATTCCCCTTCTCCTCGGTTGCGCTGGTCAGAATTTTTGAAAATGATACTCTTGTGACCGCTTTTATCACTGATTCTCATCCCGACGGAAGCTACACAATATTTGCGCCTACAGCGCCCAATCCGACCTCCGGCTTCATATATCATGTAAAGGGTGAGTATGTTCATCATGTTGATGTTCCGATCGAAGAAGCAATGCGGTCTGTTATCACATGCGGAGCCGGTTCAAAAAGCCTGATTAAGGCATATAATGCAGGATACGAAAGAGATAAGACCTGATTGGTCGCAGGGAGTTACGTATATGCCATATATGTGATGTATCCACAGCAGGCGTAAGGCGTGAGGCGAAAGCCGAAAGTCAGTGTTGAAAAAGGCTTTATGCCTAATAATCTTCAGCCTGAGAGAATATTAAAGATTCGAAGTAAGATAAACCAAAAACGGGCAACGGTCAGGATAAGTTAAAATTCTCTATGGCGGATTTTTTTATGAGCACAGGAAACCTGATATTGACTGCATGCATTACCATATTATGTTTTGCCTGGTGGGCGTCATCGTTTATAATTGTTCGCATTGCCCGGGGAATCAGAATATTTGAAGAAGAAAATCCACCCATTTTACAAAAATTCCCGAAACTCAGTGTAATTATCGCCGCATGCAATGAGGCTGATACCATTGAACCTGCCATTGTCACTCTTCTTGGACAGGATTATCCAGATCTTGAAATAGTTCTTATTGATGACAGATCAACCGACGGAACAGGAAAAATCATTGACGGAATTGCAGGAAGAGATGCACGGGCAAAAGCCGTTCATATTGAAAAGCTTCCCGATGGATGGATAGGGAAAGTAAATGCATTGAATGAAGGAACTGCGAAATCAACGGGGGAATGGCTGCTTTTCACAGATGCTGACGTCCATTTCAGGCAGGGCACATTGCGAAAAGCATTGGCGCTGGCGGAAGCGGACAAGAGTGACCATCTCGCGCTTCTTCCCAAACCGGCTTCAAATTCATTCTGGTTTGAAGTTGTGGTAAGCGCCCTCGGCGCCATGTTTCTCCACGGCACAAGAGCGGTTGATGTCGGAAAACCGGGCTCAGAGGCTTTTGCGGGTACAGGTGCTTTCAATCTTGTCAGAAGAGCCGCATTTGAGAAAACGGAAGGTTTTTCATGGCTTCGCATGGAGCCTGTTGACGATGTGGGGCTCGGGCTTATGATGAGCCTTTCGGGAGCAAAGAGCACTTTTGCTGTTGCATTGCGCGATATTTCAATCGTCTGGTATCCTTCCCTGAAATTGATGTTTAAAGGAGTTGAAAAAAACTTTTTCGGTTCTGCGGCGAACTACAGCCTGATAAGGATGGCACTGATTGTAGCTTTTGTTTGGGCCTTTGCAATCGCCCCTTTTGCGGCAATATTTAATTTCAGGGACCTGCCCCTGCTTTCTCTATGGGTAATTACCTATGTTTTAATGGCTGCCGGGTCTTTTTTTATATCGAGAAGGTTTAAACAGAAGTTTTTTCCCCTTTTTCTTGCGCAGATCGGGCTTCTTATTGTTTCAGTAATGCTTTTGCGTTCGGGTATTATCTGCGTGCGAAAAGGAGGAATAGACTGGAGGGGGACAAGATATAAAACAGAAGATCTTCTGTCCGGGCAGCGGTTGAAACTTGATAAATTCAGAATAAAAAGATCGGATGGGAAAAAATTATGGAAAAACCATAATCGGACATAGAATATTGAATATTGAAATAATCACACAAAGACGCGAAGACCCAAAGGATAATTCTTGCAGCCACAATTTATCCATCTTCAGCATCGAATTTGGCTTCCAGCTTATTTTTATTTTCTTCCGTGATCAACCCAAGTTCCACGAGAAGATCTCCAATCCCGTCATTTCTCAAATCGTCAATTTTCAATATTGATTCAATTTTTCTATCTGTGATATTAAAAAATGTATATGAAAGAGTGAGCTCGGATTTTTCAAGCAAATAAAAGTCCTTGCCGTCAATGATGAAATGATGATCAAGTACAAAATATAGACCATATGCAATAATCGCGATAATAATATAACTTCTAATTGTTTTAAGCACTTTCTATACCTCCGTGTAAGCCGATTTGATTTTTATGAGTCGTATATATATCATTATTATATTGTATGGTCAATATTGGTGATTTCGTAATAAGTACATTTTTTTACCACGAATGACACTAAGAGCGCGAAAGAATAATAAATGATAATTTTTTTCATTTCCTCTGCTTCACGTCCTTAGTGGTTTAATAGAAATAACAAATTGTTACTAAACCATCATGTTTAAGAACAATAACAAATCATCACATGAAGGAGATGTGAGATATGTGCGATACATTTGTTATTCTTCCGGAAGGGACTGCGGACGGATCGGTTATTTTCGGGAAAAACAGCGACAGGGAGCCGAATGAAGCGCAGGCGATAGAATATCATCCTGCCGGATTCGATTCAGACAATAAACGGCTTCAGTGCACATATATTCAAATTCCTCAGGTCAAAGAAAAGTATTCGGTGCTGATATCCCGTCCTTTCTGGATGTGGGGAGCCGAGATGGGAATCAATGAAAAGGGCCTTGCAATAGGAAATGAGGCAGTATGGACAAAGATGCCACTTGTGAAAAAAGGCGGGCTTACGGGCATGGACCTTCTCCGCCTTGCCCTTGAAAGGGCTTCAACCGCCGAACAGGCGGTTGAAACGGTCGCCGGGCTTTTGTCGGATCATGGTCAGGGAGGAATTTGCGGGTATGAAGATAAAAAGATGGTTTACCATAACAGCTTTATCATGGCCGACGGCAGGGGAGCATGGGTGCTTGAAACAGCCGGGCATTTGTGGGCCGCGAAAAAAGTTAAAGATTATTATTCAATAAGCAACGGACTGACAATAGGCGATGAGTACGACAGAAGCCATCCCGGGCTTGTCGATTTTGCGCGTCAAAAAGGATGGCTCAAAAAAAACGATATTTTTAATTTTGCAAAGTGTTTTTCCGACTGGTTTTTTACAACCTTTTCTGCAAGCGGAAAGAGGAAAGGATGTTCATCAAAACTGATTGAATCAGGAATCGGGAAAATCGACTTAAAATATGCAATCAGGATTCTCAGGGATCATGGGGCTAAAAACTACTCTCCGGATTCACATTTTCTCGGAGACCGTCTTTGCGCTCATGCTGCAAATGCTCTTTCACGCAATGCGACCCAGACAACGGGATCGATTGTTGCCGGCCTGAAACAGGATGAAACTTCCTGCTGGGCAACAGGAACATCCGCTCCATGCACTTCGATATTCAAGCCTGTCTGGTTTAAGGGAGAGGTAATTCCCGGCAACGGTAAAAATCCGGGAAGCAGGTATGATCCGGATAACCTGTGGTGGCATCATGAACTCCTGCACCGCAGTATACTTCTTGATTATGCAACAAGGATAAATGCCATACTCAGAGAGCGTGATGAGCTTGAAGATTCCTTTATCCGGAATCCGGGAAATGCGTTTTCAGGCGGAAGTCATGAAGATACAAATGTGGCTTTCCAAAAGGCTCGTGAGATGACCGACATCTGGATAGAAAAGGTAAAGTCAGTTCCGGTCAAACGGAAGCCGAATTATATTTACAGTAAATACTGGGAGGCGCAGAACAGGAAAGCCGGTATCAGCCTGTAGCGGAAGCAGGCAGGTTCTCTATGGTATTGTTTTAAGCTGGTTTTCAAGATATTTCGAAAGCCGTTTCCCCAGCGATACAACAGTCCAGACTACCGGAGCCCCTAGCGAGGAAGGAAAGACGCCGGCATCACAGCAGTAGAGATTCTTTATTCGTGTTTCCAGATTATTGTCAATCACATGACCGATTCTGCATGTTGCCGAAGGATGCGCGCCTAAAGCCTTCATCTGATATATACTGTTTTCTTTCGCTCCGGCTTTACGAAAGATTCCGGTAATTATCTGTACGCCCTTATCTATTTTCCTTCGGTCATTGTCGGTAAGCGGCTTTCTGAAGGCTTTCCCTTTCAATATTTCGCCGGCAGTATCATCCTGTATCTTTACCATGATACTGGTATATTCTTGGAAATTTGCGAACTTGAGCAGATGGGTCGGGCCGGAAAGGGCGGTTATTACCAGAAAGAGCGCCCAGTTGGGAGAAACAGGCATTATTATAATGCCGTCGTCATTGTAATGTTCAATGGTTCCCACACTCATCGGAGCGGATCCCCTTGAGCTGGTCCCAGGGATAATCCCCATGACAAAGGAGAGCCAGTCACAGCAAAATCCCTTCCCCGCTTCTTCAATTCCTGCTTTCCTGAGTATATTAACATCGCTTAAACCGCCGGAGGAGAGGACAACCGATTTGCCGTAATATCGAACCTTGCTGCCCCATCGAGTACCTTCAACACCTTTGGCTCTGCCGTTTTCGACGATCACGTTTGTAATATTGGTGTGCAACTTCAGGTCGGCGCCGAAAGTCACGGCTTCGTCGCCGAATACACGTCCGGTCCACTTGGCGCCTGTTTTGCAGCCAAGCATGCAATTGCCGGAGCCGGTGCACTTTTCTGCATCAATAAACTTGTCGATTTTTTGCCAGTGATATCCAAGACTGTTGGCAGCTTCAAGGAGACGAAGGTTATTTTCACCGACAAGTTCATCGGGCAATGGCATTATCTTAAGATCTTTACGGGCTTCTTCCGCCTCTTCTGAGAGATCGATGCCGACCTTGTCAAACATTTTTTTGGGGGGAGGAAGCGCTGACCCGGCTGCGATGTTTGAAGCGCCGCCATAGTTATTTGCGAAAACAACCAATTCTTTATAGTTTTTAAAAAGTGCGGGGATATCGATCATGGCCGCAACTGTAATGGTATTACCCAAAAATTCCATCCGGCCGCCCTTTTCAAGAAGGAGAACCTTTCTTCTCTTTTTACTCATCTCACGGGCAACGGTGCAGCCTGCTGCGCCTGTTCCTACGACTATTACATCATACTCTTTGGTTTGTTCCTTTTGCAATGGCTTCCTCTTAATGCAATGTTACATGTTCTGTTGATACTCTTTCATGACGATATCGATGTCAAGCGGGACGGCTTTGCCTGAGTCACGATAAATAGAGAGCGCTTTTTCAGGACAGTGCTCAACACAGAGTTCGCAACCGATGCAGGCATTCTTATCGTATGTCCGGCTCTTATCACCAACAACCTGTATGCAGTCAACAGGACAAAACCCGGCGCAGGTTCCGCAGAATCCGCAAAGGTTTTTATTCCATTCAACCGCATATCCTGATTCGGCGTTCATGGTTAATTTATCATCGAATTTTTTTGCGAATTTCGTTGCCTGCAAGCTCACGCACGTATCGGGATGACAGTTGCATATAACACCGGTCTGCCCGCCGGTTGCGACCTTGAAGAAGGCCTGGGTTATGTATCCCATCTTCCTGAAACGGGTTATCAGGGCAATAGCTTCTTCCCTGGTTATTTTTTTCGCATGGTATTTCTTTCCGTGCTCAAGCCAGAAGGAGGAAAGACTCTTACCGACTGCAAGGCATGATCTGATATTCTCATCCCGGTCGCCCAGCGTAATTTTGCAGGGGCAATCCATTACGGCAATATGCTCCGGCTCGTCGAACATTATTTTATAGGCATATTTATAGGGTATGATCTTTTTATTTGCAGGAGATATCACTGAAACATTCACATTCAGAGTTAATATTTTCTTCGTATCACCGAAAGAGAGAATTTTGGCGTGATAGCGGTTAAAGGCCATCGACAATAGGATATTGAGTGGTTTGAACCATGATAAGTATTTTGCGATGTATTTAAAAAAATAATAGACAAACTTTACATAGGGGTAATAAAACTTGAAATAGATGAAGTTATGGATGAACCTGTCGAATCTCCATCCATGCTTTTTCAGCATTTTTTTTGTTGATTCTTTCATACGATGTTTCCCAGGGCAGTAATTTTACGTAAAAATATACTTTTATTCCGTCCGGCATTGATCTACAGCTGCTTCAAGAAGGGCCTTTTTCTTTTTTCCCCTGAATTTGATTATGAGATACTTTTTCGGGAAATCCGGATGAGACAGATAATTGATGGTGCTTTTTACAAAATGGTCACAGATTTCATTAAAAACCGACTCTTTTTTGCTTTCGTCAATAAAAAACCGTTCTCTTTTCTGCTCGAAGGTCACTGTGTTTCCAAGGAGTTTCATTATTTCATCTTTGTTGCTATCCGGATCATGCTGCAAGTCATGAAATGTTTCAGGGACGGAGGATACCGGTATGTCAACGTGTGCAACCATTTTTACAAGCCATCGGTCACCTGCCATTTTTTTAGAACTATCATAGATCTTCAGCTCCAGATTGTTTTTAAGCCCGATCGTTTTTACTAATTTGTTTTCCATCAAATTACCTCTGCGTATTTTGGATGTTATTGAAGTTCACCGCCGCAAGTCCGCTTGCCATAATGATTGGCGGGACATTCTGCGGAGAATCCGCTCGCTTTTCCGGCCACTTGAACCATAGAATCCCGGAACCATTGAACCCTTATAAGGATCACCAACCAATTTGGAGATGGTCCTGATTTTATAACAGGGATAAAAAATTCCCGAAATATTTGCAGAATGACTTTTTACGAAGCTGCCAGTCCTTATTGCTCGACAAATAGTTCAATTTGCTTTATTAATTATCTGTCAAATTTTTCAACTGCATTGTACTTTAAAAACCCTGTAAATGATATGATAAACAAAAAAAATATATTACTTCGTGATTCACACCGATGGATGGTTTTTTCCTTAATCTCGCTGATATATTTATTTGTATATTTCCACCGGGTATCGACGTCGGTTATCGCCCAGGATATTTTAAAAGCCTTTAATGTAAATGCCACCGCTCTCGGATTCATGTCTTCAATGTATTTTTACCTTTACGCGTTTGAACAGCCCCTTGTAGGTTATTTTTCGGATATTTTCGGGCCAAGGCGCGTGATAGCATACTGCACATTAGCTGCTGCATGCGGGTGCTTCATCTTTGCCCTGTCCCCTGATATAGCCTGGGCTTCTGCCGGACGCGCACTAATAGGCATTGGTGTCGGGGGTGTGTATGTCCCAGCGGTCAAGGCTTTTTCCCAATGGTTTGAGAGAAACGACTTTTCAACAATGATAGGTTTGCTCATAGCTGTCGGAAATTTTGGAGCTGTTATAGCAACAACTCCTCTTGCATGGGCTGCAAATAACTGGGGATGGCGTATCAGCTTCCACATTATAGGATGGATTTCACTTGCTCTGGCCATGGGGGCATTTTTTCTTATAAAAGATTTCGACGGATCAGTTGAAACGGTTAAAGATGAAAATATCTTAGAACCGGCAGGAACAGGCTCAAAAAAAATTCCTTTTTACATGGCTCTCATCTCTTTTCAATTCTGGATATTAGCAGTTGTCTTTTTTGGTGTTTATGGAATAGTGATAACTTTTCAGGGTCTCTGGGCAACGCCTTATCTTATGGCTGTTCTTGAAACGGACAGGATTGCGGCAAGCAGGCTGAATATGCTTATACCGATGGGTTTTATTGTCGGAGCTCCTCTTTTCGGCAGGCTTTCCGACAGGATATTTAAAAGCAAGGTACATGTAATAAGCTGGCTTTTGGCGCTTTTAACCCTGTCGTGGGCAGGGATTCTTTTTGGAATGGAACTTGGCATCTTATCGGTTTTTTTGATTCTTTTTTTTATGGGAATTGCGACAGGAGGATTTGTAAGCACATTCTGGGCTCATATAAGAGAAATCATACCGGCCGGGATACTCGGATCTGTTTCGGGACTTTTAAATCCTGCTCCCTTTCTGGGCGTTGCGGTTTTCCAGGTATTGACGGGATCATTAATTGACAGGGGGAGACTGATAGACGGGGCATATCTTCCAGGGGCATACAAAAGTTCTTTTATGCTCTGTTTTCTTGTAAGCTGCGCCTGTTTTATCCTTTCATTTTTTTTAAAAGAACATAAACCGGAGGAAAAATAAGTTATCCGTTGACTTTAGCGTAGCTTTTAATTATCCTATTTTAATAGAAATAGTAACTATTCAGCCGCAGATTCACACAGATGAACGCAGATAGATTTAAATACAAAGAAATAATAGATATTATTCTTAGAGGTTTTGTAACGGCCCAGATGGGTAGGCTGTTAGACTGTAGGATTTATCCCTAAAAGCCTAGAGTCTAAATACCGGAGTAATTACAATAAAAGAAAATATCGGTGACGATCAGCGTAGATCGGTGGCTGAGTAGTTCTTATAAATATATGACAAATTCGGCTGCCGGCAAAAGCGAATGGGTTGAGAATCATGTCGTTGAATAAAAGTCTCGACGGAGATGAGAGGCCCCGGAAAGGGTTATATCTTGATTTTTATGGCTTCAGCGAGATGCCGTTTACAATAACTCCGGACCCTGGTTTTTTGTTCCTTTCCCGGACTCACCAGAGCGTTATCGAAAAGCTGCTTTACGGGATAAACAACCGTTCCGGGTTTCTTCTCCTGACAGGAGAGGTAGGAACAGGAAAAACAACTGTTTGCCGCACTATCCTGGACAGGCTTGGGGATAAGGCTGAAACAGTATATATAATCAATCCGTCGCTATCCGGAGTTGAAATACTTGCTGCAATACTTGATGATCTTGGTGTTGAGTTCTCCTTAGGTGCATCCAAAAAAGATCTGATGGACAGGCTGAACGAGTTTTTTTTAGGATCAGACCGTTCAAAGCCAGTAGTTGTTATCATCGACGACGCGCAGACAATGCCGATCGAAGCGCTGGAAGATCTGCGCCTGCTTTCCAACCTTGAAACAGACAAGGAGAAGCTGCTTCAGATGGTTCTTGTGGGTCAGCCCGAACTGCTTGCCACCATTTCAAAACCCGAATTGAGACAACTGCACCAGAGGATTGCCATCAGCTGTACCCTTGATTACCTGAAAGAGGAAGAGATCCCGGGATACATCGAAAGAAGACTGTTTGTCGCAGGCAACAAAGGCCAGGTACGTTTTACTAGAGCTTCTGTTGACAGGATTTTCAAGGCTTCATCCGGTACTCCGCGTCTGATAAACAGGATTTGTGATTATTCATTAATTGCCGCTTACCTGGGAAATGATCATACGATTCACGAGCGTTATGTAATACAAGCCCTGAGTGAAATAGGGAGTCCTGATACTGACGCAACAAAAGTATTGGCCGGGAAACCATATTACCATGCTGTTTTGGCCTTTCTTGTGATGACTTTGGTGATTTTAGCATTTTTTCTCGGATCATGGGTTTCGCAAAATAAAGAGGAGCCGGCAGTTGCCCCGGTGGCAAAGATCGGTTCGGTGTCACAACATCCTCCTGAGGTTGCAGTGACAAAGAGTGCAGCAGTAAAAGCTTCTGATGAAGTTGCCAGAGCGACTGCTATCTTACCGGCGCCAGAGCTGAAGAATCCAGTATCCGGATCTGCAGTGAAGGAGATGGGCACAAAGACGGAATCCATTCTCGGTTCTTTTACTGTATTGATTGCCTCACACAGGCTGGCGGACAAGGTGCTACATGAGGCCTCACGTTACAGAGCAAGTGGAGTTGATTCCCACTGGGTAAAAGTGGACCTGGGTGAGGACGGAATATGGTACAGACATTTTGCAGGCCGGTTTAACAGCAGGGCCGAGGCCCGGCAGTTAATAATGGATAGCGGGTTGGCTACAGCAAGAATACTGGAAGCTCCCTGGGCGATAAGCGTGGGTGAGGGAACGTCACCCGAGGAAATCGGGAGCATTGCGGATATGCTGAAAAGCAACGGTTATGACTGCTATGTTCAGAAAATAAAAAAAGGTGTTTACCGGCTGCTGGTCGGTGCTTTTGTAACAAAAGAAGGAGCTGAGAAAGCCGCCCTGGAAATTACGCTTCCCGGTGTTGTTCCGGAGATTGTGCTGCGATAGCTCCTGACAGCTTTGTAGAAAGTCCGGATTTCCCTTTTTTCGTCGTTCCCGCGTTGGCAGAAATCCAGTCTTTTTCACTATTTCTGGACTCTCATTTTTACGGGAGTGACGGGAAATTTGGATTTTACGAGTTCGATATTCTTAATGAATTATCTATTACAGGAGAAATGAATGAGCCTGCTTAATGCGGCTTTAAGAAAAAAAGAGAAGGAAAACCAGCCTTCCGAAGCTTCCGCGTTGTTTCAGGAAACGGGCAAAACTCCCGGAAAATCGAAGCTCCGGATATACGGCATGATTGTGTGCATTTTGCTGGGTCTTGGACTGGCTGTTTTATATATGCTGGAAAGTTCTGCGCCAGAAAAATTAAGCCCGCCGGTATCCATGCCGCCCGATAGCCGGGCCGCCAAGCAGAATCCTGAACAGGCAGATTCAGCTCCTGGAGGGGCGGTTATCCCCCGTGAACCGGAAAAAACAGGAGTGCCAGTGACTGATCTGCCTGTATTTACTTTTCCGGGGCAGCCAGAACAGGCTGGAGCGCCGGCAGTGAAACAAAAAATTCCACCGGGAACCGATAGTCTTGTTAAAAGAGCTGCGGTTAAAAAGGCGAAAAAAACGATCGGGATTAAGCCATCCGGGAAGCAGGAGTCTCTTAAATCTACAAAGCAGGAATCTGCTGGGCCATTTTACGAAAAGGCCGTTTATTATCACCGGCAAAACCGGTTGAAAGAAGCTATCGCCATGTATCTGCAGGTTCTTGATAAGAATCCTCAGAATACGGATGCGCTTTTTAACCTTGGTTCCGCATATTTGAAAAACCAGGAGTTTGCAATGGCGCTGCCTATACTTAAGGGCCTGTCGGAAAGAGACCCTGATAATCCGCAAATTATGATCAATCATGCCATTGCCAGGATGGGGATGGGTGAACCCGGCGCTGCTGTTTCACTGCTTGATGCGGCGCAGCAAGTCGATGGTGCCCCTTCTTTTGACATCTATTTCCATAAAGCTGCAGCATTAAGCCAGCTAGGGCGGCTTGATGAGGCGAAGACGTTTTATGAAAAGGCTTGGAAGATAGATCCTGAAAACGGTCGTCTTCATTTCAATATGGCTGTGCTTTACGATAAGATGGAGTTGTATGGCGAAGCTGTTCAACAATACCGGTCGTTTCTGGACCGAAAGGGATGGTTATCTGACAAGGAAAAAAAATCTGTGGAAGACCGTGTGGTATTTCTGACCGGATTTATCGAAAGGCAGAAGAACATGATTCAGTATGGAAACAGAACAACATCAACCGTGGATGATGCAAGATGAAAAAACGGCTCGGTGAAATAATAATGGATATGGGAATTATCGGAAATGACCAGCTCGAAATGGCACTTTCCGAGTCCAAAAAGACAGGCAAAATGCTTGGTGATGTTCTGCTGCGGCTTGACTGGATAAGCGAAGAGCAGGTGCAGATGGCTATAGCTGTTCAGAGCGGCGCCAAGATCATGAACCCTTCCGATGTGTCGATAGATTATGATTTGATTTCACGCATCCCGGAGGACTTTGTTGCAGCCAATAAAATATTCCCGCTGGCGCTGGATGGACAGACCTTAAAGATTGCCACTTCCAACCCGTTTGATGTGCTGGTCAGGGACAACCTCTCCCGGATGACAGGCTTCCGGGTTGAGTCTTATATAGCTCCGAAAGACTGGGTCCAAAACTCAATTGAACTGTATTACAAGACCGCAGCGATAATAGATGAAGAGATTGAAAAAATCACGATGTCGGGTGTTGTGGGCCAACAGTTCGACTATAACCAGAATATCCAGCTTGCCGATCTTATCATAGAAAAAGGACGGGTGCTCAATGCCAGCGATATTCACATAGTGGGCGACACAAACCTCGTCAGAGTATATTACCGTGTTGACGGTGTCCTGCATCAGAAATATCTTTTCCCTAAAAGGTTTCAACAGGGCCTTGTCACGCGATTCAAAATAATGGGTGATATGGATATCTCCAACCCAAATATTCCGCATGACGGCAGGATAAAATTTTCCGGGAAAGGCGGTGATATCAATATCCGTGTTTCAACTTTTCCGACCCATCTGGATGAAACGGTAGTGATGCGGCTACTGATATACAGCGGCGTCGTGGGAAATCCCGAAAAGCTCGGTTTTGAAAAGGAAGAGCTGGAGAAATTCTTAAAAAGCATCAGGCGGCCATACGGCCTTATACTGGTAACCGGACCTACCGGATCAGGCAAGACCACCACACTTTATTCTGCCTTGATGACCATAAACAGCCCCAATGTAAGCGTAATGACCGTGGAGGATCCGATAGAGTATGTTATTCCGACAATCAGGCAGACTGCCATAAACCCGAAGGCCGGGCTTACGTTCGGGAATGCTCTTCGTTCGGCTATGCGACAGGATCCGGACATTATACTGGTTGGTGAGATCAGAGACCAAGAAACGGCCGAGCTTGCTATACGGGCGTCAATTACAGGCCACCTTGTACTGTCGACACTGCATACCAATGACGCGGCTTCGGCCATAAACAGGCTGATAGACCTTGGAGCCAATACCAGCATGCTGGCTTCTTCCATAACGATGGTGGCAGCCCAGCGACTTCTAAGGAAGTTGTGCCCGCGTTGCGCTGTTGCGGCCGATACAAAACCGGAAGAAAAGGAGATTTTCATAAAAAACAGCCTTAAGCCGCCGGAAGAAATATTGAAGGCAGCAGGGTGTGATGCCTGCAACAAATCAGGTTACAGCGGCAGGATTGCCGTATACGAAATAATCATGATCAACAGGGAGATACAAGAGCTGATTTTTTCAGGCGCGCCCCAGAGCGCTATAGAAGATGCGGCTGTGAAAGACGGCACCAGTTTCCTCCTGAAACAGGCCCTGAAAAAGGTCAATTCTCGGATGACTTCCCTGGAAGAGGTTCTGCGCGTGGTGGCGTATGCCTAAATTTAAATACAGGGCGGTTGACGTTTCCGGCCGTTTGCTGCGGGGCGTTTCCGTTTCAGCCAATGATTCAGAAATGGAAAAAAAATTGCGCGAGGCTGGACTGACACTGATTGACAGCCGGAAGGTCTTCGAAGGGATAGGTGCCGAAAAATGGTTCTCCGGCAAAATCAAGCCCCGTATAATAATAGAATTCTATTACAGGCTTTCCCAGACGCTGGAACTTGGCCTTCCTATCCTGTCGGCGCTTGAGGAGAATGAAAAAATCATTCCGTCCAAACCGATGCGCAGGATTGTCAGCGACGTGAAGATATCCATTGAG
>Ga0209287_10000515_pt1 | contig 22571 bp, 16 predicted proteins | sample PPLLak3cmMay2015_2_FD_187255 | JGI IMG/M metagenome (GOLD analysis project Ga0209287, IMG submission 187255) | Freshwater sediment microbial communities from Prairie Pothole Lake near Jamestown, North Dakota, USA - PPLs Lake P8 Core (1) Depth... | ecosystem: Environmental > Aquatic > Freshwater... | reverse complement strand
GACCCGCACGGAGCGGATCTTAAAAGAGGACAGGTCAGACGCAAATCTCCTTTCCCTGATTCTGGATCAACGTTTCAAACGGGTCGTCGCTGTAATGGAGTCTTACAGTCATCGACCGCTCCTGCTTATGGCCGTCAGAGATAAAGACGTCGAAAAAGCAAAGGTGCATCTGATCAGCCTGACAAACAGCGATCCCGGCATTGATATCCTGATCATTACTGACAAACAGGGCACACTCTGGACCGCTTATCCCGAGCGTCCGGAGGTGATAGGGCAGAACTTTGCTTATCGGGATTGGTACAAGAATGTCAGTAAAGAATGGAAGCCAAGTATATCAGATGTGGTCTTGAGGGTTGTCAGAGAAAAGGATCTCGCCGTCCAAATCAGCATCCCATTTTTTGATGAAAAAGAAGAAGTGATCGGCATCCTGACGAATACCCAGCGGACGGTCAGCTTGAACGACTTCTTCAAGCAAATACCCGTTGATCCTAGCACGAGTATCTCTATCTCCGACCGGAAAGGCCAGACCGTATATTGCAGTCGGCATCATGTTGAAAAAGAGATAAAATATTATCCATTTCAATCCGGCATGAACAAGGCGATGGCCGCAAATATTAATACTTTCGCTGCAGACGACCCCGACCTCAAAGGGAGCAAACGTTACGTCTCATTTGCCCCGGTAGGCAATATCGGCTGGACCGTATTCGTGGGACGGGATAAACGCAGCATTCTCCTGTCAGCGTCAGCATATTACATCCAGGTTACGGCGATTACTTTTCTGCTGTTTCTGTCCGTCGTTTTATTTCTCGCCTATTCCAGAAAGCAGGTGACGACTCAGCAGATCCGAGAGCAGTTGCAGGCAGAGAAAATAATACGCGCAGGCTATGAGCGCCACAAGACCTATATTGACATGACCATGCAGTTGGCATGGACGACAAACGATAAAGGAGAGATTGTGGAAGACAATCCTTCCTGGAGCCAATATACCGGCCGCGGCTATGAAGAGATCAAGGGCTTCGGGTGGATCGAAGATATTCATCCGGACGACCTCAACCATGTCGATAAGATATGGAAAAAGGCTGTTACGGAAAAAAGTCTCTATGAAACCGAATACCGTCTGCGGCGGTACGACGGCGTGTATCGGGACTACTTGGCCCGCGGTGTTCCTTTGCTTGATGAGGACGGAAGTGTTCGGGAGTGGGTGGGCGCCTGTATCGACATCACCGACCGCAATCAGGCGGAAAAGCAGGTTCAGCGGCAGAGCAAAGTATTGGCGGCCATCAATAGAGTCTTTTACGAAACGATGATAGCAGAAAGCGAGGAAGCGGTTGCCAAGACCTGTCTGAAAGTAGCGCAGGAACTAACCGGCAGCAAATTCGGCTTCATCGGCGAGATCACCCCGGCGGGCTTCTTTACGACAACCGCGTTGAGCGATCCGGGCTGGGAAACCTGCCGTATGCCCGAAACAAAAGCTAATGTGTTGATCAAGGATATGGTTATACTCGGGATTTGGGGCCAGGTTATCCTCAAAGAGCAGTCACTCATTGTCAACGACCCTGTTTCCTGTCCCGACCGTGTCGGCATTCCCGAAGGCCATCCCCCTCTTACCTCGTTTCTTGGCGTTCCTCTCAAAGATCAAGGTAAAGTGATCGGCATGATTGCGATAGCCAATCGTGAATCAGGCTTCACGGCAGAACATCAGTACGATATGGAAACGATCAGCATTGCCTTTGTGGAAGCGATCCGCCGCAAGAAAGCCGAAAAAGAGATCATTAAACTCAACGCCGAACTGGAGCAGCGTGTAATGGACCGCACCGCACAGTTGAACGACGCAAACAAGGAACTGGTGGCCTTCTCCTACTCAGTTTCTCACGACCTGCGGGCGCCCTTAAGAAGCATCGACGGATTCAGTCAGGCCCTGCTTGAAAAGTATGGAGACAATCTGAACGAAAAGGGGAAGACATACCTGGAACGTGTCCGCAAGGCTACACAACATATGGGCAGGCTGATCGACGACATGCTGAAGCTTTCAAGGATAACCCAGGCCGAATTTAAACGTCGAGATGTTAATTTGAGCAATATGATCCGGAAGATTACGAAGACGCATCAGATGGACAATCCCGATAGATCTGTTGATGTTACCGTCCAGGATGGGGTTATAATTCAAGGTGATCCCTATCTGATGCAGATTGCCATGGAAAACCTGATAGGAAATGCCTGGAAGTTCACGGGCAAGGAAGCGCATCCCAAAATCGAGTTTGGCACGACTGTCATGGATGGAGAGATTGCCTGTTTTATTCGAGACAACGGTGCGGGGTTTGATATGGCTTATGGGGATAAGCTGTTTGGCGCTTTTCAGCGCCTCCATACAACCAGTGACTTTCCGGGGACGGGGATTGGCCTGGCGACAGTTCAGCGGATCATGCATCGTCACGAGGGTCGAGTCTGGGCAGAAGGAGAGGTCGGAAAGGGGGCGACATTCTACTTTACGCTACCCGCGTGAAGAAAGATTACAGCGATTAGTAAAATCGATTACAGAGATAAAAAAACGGTTACAGCGATTAAACAAAGGATTACGGAGATGAGGAGATGATTACAGATATTAAGAAAAGTGATTACAACGATACTACTGCGGATAGGGACCCTTTAACAGGCAAGATTATTGAAGCATGCTATAATGTTCATAATGAACTAGGGCCAGGATTTGTCGAACGAATTTATATGAATGCTTTAAAAATTGCCTTAGAGAAACGTCAATTAGCATTTACTGCAGAAACAGAGTTTGTTGTCAAATACGATGAACAGCCTGTGGGAAAATTCAGGGCAGATCTTTTAATAGAAAATACAGTAATAGTTGAATTGAAAGCCGTGGAAGGCAAGATGCCAAAAATATTTGAAAGTCAGATAATCTCTTATTTGAAAGCGTCCAATATAAAAGTTGGGCTCCTTGTTAATTTTGGCAATAGAAGCTGTGAAGTTAGAAGGCTAATGGTATGAAATATGATTACAAAGAAAAAAAAGACGATTACAACGATGTCTTAATCGCCGTAATCTTGTCTCACCATCGCTGTAATCCTTTAAGGAGGTATTGAAAATGAAAGACAAAGCTATTCTGTTGGTGGAGGATAATCCCGATGATGTGGAACTGACGAAAATGGCGTTTGAAAAGAACAATATAGCCAATAAGGTGATCGTGGCCAATGACGGTGTTGAGGCCCTCGATTACATGTTCGGAACGGGGATGTATGCCGGCCGGGACGTGAAAGATATGCCGGTTGTTGTCCTGCTGGATCTGAAATTGCCCAAAATAGACGGATTGGAGGTTTTGAAACGCATTCGTCAGAATGAGACTACCAAACTGATTCCAGTAGTTATTCTTACCTCATCGGCAGAACAGCAGGATGTGATCAAAGGATACAGTCTGGGCGCCAACAGTTATATACGCAAGCCCGTCGAATTTGATCAGTTCGTGGAGTCCATGAAGTACCTTGGGCTTTACTGGCTGGTCTGGAATGAACCGCCTCCATTGGTATAGAATAGGAATAAGAAGATGGAAAAGCCACTTCGGTTATTAATGGTTGAAGACTCGGAAGATGATGCCCTGTTGATGATCCTTGCGCTCAAGAAGGGCGGCTATGATCCGGTGTATGAACGGGTGGAAGATGCCGTGACTATGCGGAAGGCTCTTCTGGAGAAGCCCTGGGATTTCCTTCTATGCGATTACCAGATGCCGCAATTCAACGGTCTTGTCGCCATCGCCCTGCTGAACGAAATCGGGATCGATATTCCTCTCATCATTGTGTCGGGAGCCATCGGTGAAGAGATGGCGGTTGAGTGTATGCGGTTGGGCGCTCGTGACTTCTTCATTAAAGGTAAACTGACCCGTCTTGTTTCTGCCATCGAACGGGAATTGAAGAATAAAGACTCAAGGCTCCAACGCAAGAGAATAGAGGAAGCGCTGTGGGAGAGCGAAGAGAAGTATCGTTGGATGTTGGATAACATGGCGGACGTTATAACACTCATGGACATGAATCTGCGTTTTACCTATGTCAGCCCTTCTATTATCCGTATGCGGGGATACACGGCTGAAGAGGCCACGGCACAGACCCTTGAGCAGGTCATGACGCCTGAATCCTTACAGATAAGTGCCGAGGTTTTTGAAGAAGAGATGAGGTTGGAAGCCAGCGGGACGGCAGATCCCGACAGAGTCCGCATCGTGGTCGTAGAACAATACAGAAAGGACGGCTCCATCGTTTTGATGGAGAACCATCTATCCTTTATGCGGGACGAGGCAAAGAAGCCTGTGGGCATAATCTCAGTGTCCCATGACATCACCGAGCGAAAGCGGGCGGAGGAGGAGATTAAGCAGAGAGAGGTATTTTTGAACACGCTGCTAAGGTCGATACCAATTCCTATTTTCTATAAAGACAGAGATGGACGATATGCAGGATTCAACAGAGCTTATGAAAATTTTTTCGGTACAACCAAGGAGAAGTTGATCGGCAAGACAGTATTCGACATTAGTCCGCCGGAACTTGCCAAAATCTATCATGCCAAAGATAATGATCTCTTAGAGAGCGGAGTTGAACAGGAATATGAAAGTCAGGTAAAAAACACTCTTGGTGTAATAAGGGATGTCATCTTCAACAAGGCTGTTTTTACTGACAGCAAGGGAACTGTCAACGGGCTCATCGGAACAATCCTTGACATTACCGAGCGCAAGCAGGCGGAGGAAAAACTCAAAGATACCCTTGAAAGTCTCAGGAAGTCGTTTGGTACGATCATCCAGGTCATGGTATCCGCTGTAGAGGTGAGAGATCCCTATACGGCCGGTCACCAGATCCGTTCTGCGGACCTTGCCCGTGCCATAGCCACGGAGATGGGCTTACCTCAGGAGAAAATAGATGGAATCAGGATGGCAGGATCCATCCATGACATCGGGAAACTATCCATCCCTGCTGAAATATTGTCAAAGCCAGGCAAACTGTCTGCGATAGAGTTTTCCCTGATTAAGGAACATCCCCTAAAAGGGTATGAGATGCTTGAGGATGTGGAATCCCCCTGGCCCCTGGCAGAGATTGTCTACCAGCACCATGAGCGGATCGACGGCTCGGGCTATCCAAGAAATCTGAAGGGGGATGAGATTCTTTTGGAGGCTCGTATTATGGCTGTCGCTGATGTGGTAGAATCCATGGCATCTCACCGACCTTACCGTCCCGCGCATGCGATTAATGCTGCCCTTGAGGAGATTGAAAAGAATAAAGAGACGCTTTATGATGCAAATGCCGTAGATGCATGCTTGAGATTGTTTCGAGAGAAAGGTTTTCAACTTGGAAAGTGAAGGAAGGGAACGGAAAAGTGAGGCAATAGGCCTATGTTATTGCGACCGATCATTAAAAAAAGTCCCCATATTCTGATCGTTTGGGCTTTGCTGTTTGTGGGGCTTTATCTTGCAAGTTTGTACAGCTATACTCTGTTTCATTTTGTTGCGGAAAGTTTTTCCATAGTTATTGCCATCTCACTATTCATTATTGCCTTGAACACCAGTCAACTGGCAAAAAATAATTATATTCTGTTCCTCAGCATCGCCTTTTTATTTGCGGGTCTCATCGATTTTGTACACACCCTGGCCTACAAGGGTATGGGGATTTTTCAGGGGTTTGATGCCAACCTGCCCACGCAACTATGGATTATAGCCCGTTACCTTCAGAGCCTGTCGCTTCTTGCGGCGCCATGGTTCATAGATCGGAAATTAAACATTCGCGCCGTCCTGGGTTTTTATCTTGCCGCAACCCTCCTCCTGCTGGCAACTGTCTTTTCCGGCACGCTATTTCCTGATTGCTTTATTGAGGGCAAGGGGCTGACCCATTTTAAAATTATCAGTGAATACATCATTTGCCTTATCCTGATTGCTTCTTTGGTTTTGCTGTTACGCCACCGCGAGAAGTTTGATCAGGAAATACTGCGACTGATAGTTTGGTCGATTCTATTCACCATCGTTTCTGAACTGGCATTTACTTTCTATATCAGCGTCTATGGTTTATCAAATCTAATCGGTCATTACTTCAAAATAGTGTCGTTTTATCTCATATATAGAGCAATCATAGTTACCGGCCTGGAAAATCCTTACCGCCTTCTTTTCCACGATTTATATAAGAATAAAGAAGAGCTGCAGACCATCCTTGATGCTTCTCCCATTATGATCTTTTACAAGGACAACAACAACAAATTCATTCGCGTTAACAGAGCTCTTGCCGAGGCGACGGGTCAGGCCAGAGAAGGAATCGAAGGGAAAACTGCCTTTGAAGTTTATCCCAATCAGGCTACGGGCTATTTGGAAGACGACAAGGATGTTATCGCATCGGGTAAGCCCAAGACGGGCATCATCGAACCCATAGATACAGAAATGGGCATCAGGTGGGTTCAAACCGATAAGATACCATACCGGGATATGGACGGGCGCATCATCGGAATAATCGGGTTTTCCATCGACATAACCAACCAAAAGAAGGCAGAAGAGGCATTGTGGGAGAGTGAGGGGAAATTTCGCTTATTCATTGAAAGTCTTCCGATTGGACTTTATCGAAACACGCCGGGTCCGCAGGGTCGGTTTATCATGGTCAATACTGCGTTGGCACGGTTGCATGGTTTTGATTCCATAGATGAATTTTTAAGCCAGGATGTGTTGGACCTTTACGTTGATCCATCACAGCGCAAGGAGGTATCGGTAGAGTTGATGGAGAAAGGTTTTGTTTCGAATAAGGAGGTAATGCTCAAAAAGAAGGATGGCACTCCTATATGGGGATCTATAACGGCCCGGGCTATACGCGACAACGAAGGGAAGGTGGTTTACTTTGACGGGACTGTCACCGATATCACCGACCGCAAAAGGATGGAGGAAAAAATCCATGCTCTTTCGATAACAGATCAACTTACAGGCTTTTATAACAGAAGAGGCTTTCTATCTCTTGTAGAGCAGCAGTTAAAATTATCAGACAGAAATAAGAGTTGGTTGCTGCTCTTTTTTGCTGATCTCGACTTATTGAAGCAGATTAACGATACGCTGGGACATGAGGAAGGGGACAAAGCGCTTATTGAAGCAGCAAATGTATTAAAGGAGACCTTCAGGGCCTCAGACATTATTGCCCGCTTAGGAGGGGACGAATTTGCAGTTCTTGCGATTGATATAAAGGGAACAAATCCCGAAATCTTTACTGCCCGGCTGCAGCAATTGATCGACATTCGGAACAACCAGGAAAGCAGGAAATATAACCTGTCGATCAGCATAGGCTGCTCTTTCTACAATGCAGAAAATCCCTGCTCCATTGACGATCTAATAGCTCGTGCGGATAAACTGATGTATGAGCAGAAGCAAAACAAGAAAAGCCTTCTCCTGCAATCGGCATCCCTTTCAAGCGGTAATCCTCAACATTTGATCTAATCATGTATGCTTGCTTTGTAGGTGCACAAGTGTTTGGATATATTGAGTTTTGATTAGACCAGCCCTATTGATAACTGGTTGTAAGGTGGGGATTCTTTACAGTTGCTTTTCTGTTTCGGAAGGGGCAAGCATGTCTTCCTGTACTACACAACCAGCCAACCTCGATGAAAATGAATGACTTCATGCGGTTATCCTTATTGACGGAACTCTTCAATCAGACAAAAGCTGAAAAGAGTGCTGATAGCAACTGGCAATGGTATATTGTGGTTCATATCTCAAAAAACTATCTAAAATAACAGATTTTTCTCTTGACATTATATATCTGTATTCTATAGAAATATTCCCCAATTTACATCTCTTTTGCATTGCTTCCACAAATACCGATTCTAACGGGGACTGCTGATGTGGGGATTCTGGCATAGATTGTGTGTGTGGTTAATAGACCATCGGAAAAATCAAATTTTATCTCCCTACTCTTCTTATTCTAAGAATCTAATCCCTTCCATAATTAAAGCAAACTTGTGGTCAGCCATTGCTTCTGTACTATCTGCACATATAGAGCTATCTTCATACTTAAAGGATATTTCTAAAATTCTGGGCTCATTTTTTCCCAGTTCATTATTCTGGCTACGACGACTATCTGAATTATTATCATGCTGTGAAGGAGTGCAATTATGTTTGGTTTTGGAAGAAAAAAAAGCCTGCTTGCAAGACGTAATTTGTTAATTAGTCTGCCTTTATGGTTATCGTTGACTGTCTCTCTATGGAATAGAATAGCTGAGATAATAAGTAAAACAGATATATTAAATCAATACAAATGCTTTTTTACGAGAATGGAAAGTAAAATAATCGAGGAAAAATATTAATGAAGATCAAAAGCTCAGGCCCTTTCATAACTCTGTTTTTTGTTCTTTCTATCGTAGCATTCCCGTTTACTGCCCATGCTGTGGTCAACTGGTCAAAAACACCAGGCAATCCCTTGCTTGCCAGGGGCGGTTCAGGCAGCTTCGATAAGGGTGGACTATATAGACCTGTGGTCATTAAAGACGGTGACACCTATAAAATGTGGTACACCGGCATTGATGATGCAGGCGTACATTCAATCGGTTATGCTACCTCTTCAAACGGCACGTCATGGACCAAAGTCGGTCAGGTCTTCACAAAGGGAACTCCCGGCAGTTGGGATGACTCTCATGTTGGGGGGGCCTGGATCATCAAAGAGACAAGTGGTGAAAAGCCCTACAAGATGTGGTATTCCGGTACAAATGATACTGATGTTGAGACAAACGGGCAGATCGGTTACGCTGAATCTGCAGACGGAATTAACTGGACCCGATATCCCTCAAATCCCCTGAATCTAATAGGGAATATCCTCAATGACTGGGATGGAGAGAGTGTTTTATTTCCTTGCGTGATTGAAGACGGCAGCACATATAAGATGTGGTACAGAGGCTGGAATAGCACCTGGCCCGGTGGTTCACAAGGGACCGGTTATGCCGAATCCACAGATGGAATCACCTGGACCAAGCATAACGATACCAATACGACCAGCGATCCTTTTGCAAACAGTGACCCGGTCATTAAACTCGGCAATCCGGGCGCGTGGGATGGGTGGTCTTTGGGTAGTTACTCTGTCATCAAAGACGGAAGCGTGTATCGTATGTGGTATGACGGCACACAGGCAGACGATACGCCAACAAGAATTGGTTACGCCTATTCTTTCAATGGGCAAAACTGGAAGAAATACGATGGGAATCCAGTTATCATGGAAGGAACGGCCGGCTCTTTTGATGAAAACGGTCTCTTTTATCCCATGGTTTTGAAAGACGGAAATACTTACAGGATGTATTACGCTGGTTCCAGAGACTGCTCAACAGATTGTATCGATGAGATCGGCTATGCCGAATCTTATGCTTATTCCGGGCCCAACCCCGTATTCAATTATGGCTATGTTTTCACATTGAACAGGAGCACAGGAAAGGTTATCGCAGTTGGTCTTTTTTATGAAGGCCCAGGTGTTCTTGACCTCAATGGACTTTACGTCCTGGGTCCTAACGGCTATGTCCGCGGTTTTACTGATTCAGATATAACCAATTGGGTTGGGCGGCAGGACATAAGCGGTGGCAGTGCCGTTGCTGAGGCTGATTTTACAGCCTATGCCGGCACGTACACCTTCAACATAACTGCCAATAATGGGGCAACCGCATCAAAGACAATAAGCTTCCCATCGCCAACCGTGCTTCCTTATCCGGAAGATGGCATTGCAGGATTTCAAAGGCTCATTGAGCTCGGTGGAACCTCTTATACTACGGATAATTCGTATATCAGCGGGACTACACCCACCCTGAAGTGGTCTCCGATGATAGGCCATGAAAACAAATACTATCGGGTCCGCGTGTGGGATCTTAAGTCGTCGAACTGCTGGTTCGCGTCCACCCCCACATTAGGCACACAAGTGGACGGCTTAGGGTACATGTCAGCCACAGTGCCATCCGGAGTACTCTTTTCCAATACACCTTATAAGTATGAGATAGAGGTTCTGGATACGAATAACACACAGTCCGCTCATAACAGATCCAGAAGCACAGCGTGGAACTTCTATACAGGAACAAAGGGCACGGATTTTCTGTTCAATCCTTTCATTTTACATATAAAATCTTTCATGAGCGGTGACCAGAGCTATTTCGGTGTGTATGTTAACAATCTCGCTCCCTGGGATATAAGTGTTGCCTCTCCATTTCAAGTAACCGATGGGAATTATACTTATAATTATAATTTTAGTAGTCCGAATTATCCCGACTTGTTTTATTACCAAGTTTGGCCCATGGACTACAGCAATAACAGCGCTCCTTACATCGGCGCCCCAACTGCCGGCACCTATCAGTTCTCTATCTCTGATGGTACAAATTCTGACACTACTTCGCGGACTTTTATTGATGTTCCTGAAGTTCCCAAGATGACTAAAGAGACAATGAGCCCGGAGGATAACAGTTATCTACAAACCCCTACGCCAACACTCTCTTGGCATTCTTTTGCGGGCACCGGCTACAAATATCGTGTGCGAGTGAACACATGGAATAATTTCTTATGCTGGGCTTCTTCATGGATAACCGGGACAAGTTCGGCAGGCCCGATGTCGGTAACAGTACCGGCGAATACATTGCAGCCCGGTCCATATCGCTGGTATGTGGAGGTACAGGACATCGGCAACAACACCCGGACCCGCTCCCAGTACCTGACATTGAATTTGTATGGTTCTACTGTCACTCTCAATCCCCCAACGCTGTCAACGCCTGCCGATAATGAGGCGGGTCAGGCGAATAATGTATCTATAACCTGGCTGGACACGAACACAAATCCCCAGGAGAGCGGCTACACAGTACGGATCAAGCCTTCCGGTGGAAGTTATACGGAGTACAGCAAGACTCAGAATGCCACATCTCATGCTACATCCGGCCTTAGCCCTGGAGCGACCTATTACTGGAGCGTGAAGGCGGTTGGAAATGGAACCTCAATGCTGGATTCTGCCTACCCAACCGACAGAACGTTCACCGTTACCCAGGCAGGATTCAATGCAGCTCTCTACTTTCCCCACATAGCCACAAGCATTCCCTGGCGAACTGAGATAGCCATAATAAATACCAGCCCCGATCAATCAATTACCGGCACCCTGAGGGCCTTAAGCAATGAAGGTCAGCTCGTAGAGACCAAGGCTGTCACTCTTTCTGCCCGTGGCCGGAGACAGATCACCGTTGCCAATGAGTTTACCAACCATGCAAACATAGGCTACATCATCTTTGACACAACCTCTGCTGCGGTCCAGGGCTACACGAAGTTTTACCAGGAAGGGGTCTATCGGGCGGCTATTCCTGCGGTTAAAGAGGTAAACACCTCCGACATCTATATATCACACATAGCCTCAACCGCTGACTGGTGGACCGGGGTAAGCCTGGTGAATACAACATCGGCAAGAAAAGATTTGACCATTACCTTTAACAACGGCCAGACCGTTCCCTACTCACTCAATGCCAACGAACACAAGGCCTTCTTGATCGAGAGTTTGTTAAATAACCAACCCCAGCCGGACATTCAATCAGCGGTGATCACCAATGCCAGCGGGGTAATTGGACTGGTGCTGTTTGGCAGTACCGGAGGTAGCGGCAACCAACTTGACGGGGTACTCCTTACCGACGATACCGCATCGACCATATACTATCCCCACGTTGCCAGTAATAATACCTGGTGGACCGGCATTGTGGCATATAACCCATCAGAGTCGGCATGTACGATAACTGTCACGCCCTATAATGCTGCCGGGACCCCCCTTTCCACCACAAACCTTTCACTGGCGGGGAAGGGAAAATATATCGGTCTGGTTGAACAACTATCCCTTCCCGCTCAAACTGAGTGGTTCAAGATAGACTCCACAAGCCCCCTCACCGGCTTTGAACTTTTTGCCACCTATGACGGCTACCAACTTGCTGCCTATGCAGGAAGCGGTACAAAGACGGGTGTTTTTGCAAAGGTCGAGAAAAGCGGCTGGACCGGCATTGCCTTTGTCAACATGGAAGCTGGCGCGGCGTCCGTTACCTTGACCGCCTATAACGACAATGGAAGTGCTGTAGCCACCCAGGTGCTATCTGTCGGTGGCTATGCCAAGGTGGTCGATCAAGCGGAAAATATCTTCTCGCAGGATATCAGCGGCGCCACCTACATTGCCTACTCGTCGGACAGGAATGTTGTGGGTTTTCAGCTAAATGGTTCTTCAGACGGCACTATGCTCGATGGACTGCCCGGGCTTGCCGGAACCAATTGATCCCACAAAATGTACTTTTATGGTGATCAGAGATCAGATGGCATTGTTTCTTTAACGGGCATTCCTGACAGATGTAGCATGTTATCTTTTACGGGGAAGGGGTGAATTATGAAACTACTCGTATTCACCCTTTCTTTCGATAATCTTTAACATCCAGACTTCTAAAAATCATTTAGTAGGTAGGTGAAACAGCTTTTCGGTTGGGTATTCGCTTGCTGTTTCGGTGTAATATTTATAATGCTTTCAACAGCCTTTCGTGGATATTCTCGAACCCGCCGTTTGACATGATAAGGATGAGGTCTCCTGCTTTCGATTCTTGTACGAGAAAATCTATTATCGACCGGGTGTCAACGAAAAAATGTGCATCCTTGCCGCGGCTTATAATATCTTCGACCAGACGTTCGGATGAAAAACGCTCTCCGGGAGGAATTTTTTCTAAAAGCGGCGGCCTGCTTATGCATATTATATCGGCGCTGTCGAATGAGAGCGGATAGACATCCTGGAAGACTTTCCGCATGCTTGAATTTGTTCTCGGTTCAAATACAGCTATGATGCGTCCCTCACTGTAAAAAGGTTTGACCGCTTTCAGAGTTTCTCTCACAGCTGTCGGATGATGGGCGAAATCATCCATGACGGTAATGCCCTTTTCCACGCCGCGAACCTCCTGCCGCCTCTTCGCGCCGTCAAATGTCGCAAGCGCTTCGGATATTGCACCGGCGGAAACGGAAAGATGATCCGCCACGGCGATAACCGAAAGGGCATTAAGCAGATTATGTTCTCCCACAAGTTTGGTTTTAAATGTGCCGAACACCTCTCCCTTCTTGATCACCTCGAAAAAGGTCCAGGGCGGCTTTACAGAAACATAGCCGAGCCTCCAGGCAGAATTCTCCTTTCTCCCGTATCTCTCGGTAAGGCAATCCCTGTTTTTAATAAGACCATCGATATTTTCATCCCCGTCATATGCTATAAGCGGAATGCCCGAAGCTATCCTGCCTATCATGCTCCCGAAAGCCTCTTTTACATGTTCAAGATCCCTGAATATATCGGCATGGTCGAATTCTACGCTTGTGAGAACAGCTATGGAAGAATCGAAATGGAGAAACTTCGGCCCCTTGTCGAAAAAAGCCGTGTCATATTCGTCTCCTTCAACAACAAAATAACCGCCCTCCCCTATCCTGTAATTGCTGTCGAAATTTCTTACGATTCCGCCTATCATGAACGACGGATCTAAGCCCGCCTTATAAAGTATCCATGCGAGTATTGAGGATGTCGTCGTCTTTCCGTGGGTTCCTGTCACAAGAAGTGTTTTTTTGCCCTGCGCGGCAAACCGGTTAAGGGCCTGGGGCATTGAGCAGTAGAAAAATCCTTCCTCCATAACCCTGACAGCTTCGGGATTATCCTTTCTGACCGCATTCCCGACTATGACAAGATCAGGAAGGTGCGACAGATTACCGGCGCCGAATCCTTCCATCAGGGAAATCCCTTTACGGGCGAGAAAATCGCTCATGGGAGGATAAACCTTCTGGTCTGAACCGGTCACATCATATCCCATATCTTTGAGCATGCAGGCAAGAGCTCCCATCCCGGTACCGCATACAGCGATCAGATGGATTTTCCTTATTTTATCGGGGATTATGTTCTTTGAAAGGCTGGACAAATCAGACGGCCTTCTTGACAAAAATTATTTTTCCGTCGCCGGGAGAATAGAAATCCTCAAGGAAGGCGGTCTCATGATAACCCGCCTTCCGGTAAAACATTCTGGTCGGCTCATACTGATCTCTTGAAGATGTTTCAGCGTAAATCCTTGTTCCGCCCATCTCCTTTACCAGTTCTACCGTCTTGCCATCGAGAAGTTTTCCTATCCCATGCCCGTGAAAATTATTGTCTACTACAATCCAGTAGAGATCAAAACTCGATTCGGTTCCGGTAACAGGACCATAGCATGTATATCCGACAAGCTTTCCGCTATCATCTTCCGCAAAGAGAAAATGATATCCGCTTGCAACGCCGCGTGAAAGCCTTTCAAGGACAAGTTCAACTGATATTTCAATCTCCTCATCGGAAAAAAATCCGGTAGCCGCGACTATCGTCCTTACTTTATCAGGATCATCGTGTGAAGGTGTTTCGCGGAAGGATAAATCGAAAGTGTTACACAAAGTTTTTATCATATATCATTGATTATTCGTTTAACAATCATGGGATAGTCGAGTCCGACAAGAGCGGATGCAACCGCGAACCCGCCGTCCGGCGAAAGGCAGGGATTGGCGTTTATCTCAAGGACCCATGGCTTCCCTGATTTGTCAACCCTAAAATCTACCCTTGCATATCCCTTCAGGCCGATAAGATTCCAGCATTTTACTGCCGTGGCCCTGATCGATTTTATGATGTTCCTGTCTTCGGGGCCGAAATCAAAAGACCTGTCGGTATTAAGATATTCAAATGAATCGGGCGCCCACTTTGCCAGGTAGTCGACTATTTTAGGTTTTCCGGAGGGATAATTCAGAAAAAGAATTTCGGCAGGAGGAAGAACCTGGGGGCCGTTCGGACTTGCCAGTATTGCCGCATTAAATTCCCGCCCGTCGATATATTTCTCGCAAAAGCATCCGCCTTTAACGTCGGTTCCTGTTTTTTCAAGCCTTGAGATTATTTCGGAAGCTCTTTTTACCTTAAAAACCGAATCATGGCTCATCCCTATCGAAGCATGTTCCCAAACCGATTTGACAATATACCGTCCTTTATGAGGTGCAGCTTTCTTCAGAGAAAAGAGCGTGCAGGCTTTCGGGGTGGCTATGCCTCCTGATTCAAGAAAACGTTTCCCCACGATCTTGTTTGATGTTATAAACATCGCCTCGGTTCCCGAGCCGGTATATGGAATTTTAAGATGATCCAATAATGCCGGTGCAAGATGTATCAGGCTTCCGCATCCGTTAACAGCTTCCACAAGATTGAATACAAAGGCGGGCTTAAGCTTTCGCAGGGAAACGGCGACAGCGTCAAGATTGAGATCAAAAATTACAGGGACAGGATTATATCCGAGCGCCTTCAGGGCTTTCGAAATGGCTTCGACCTGAACAAGCACATCCTTTTCATCTTCCGTCGCTTTTTCATGAATGTACGGATGTAAAATACCGACCTTTTTTTTCACTCCCCGGGGCCTCCTTTAATCTGAAAAATTGACGGTATTTTAACATTTTAGATATAACGCTACCACTCAGGTACTTCAGGCTGAAGGCTGTTAGTCACCGCGCAGAATTTACTGCTGCAGGCCAACTGCCTGCAGGCTATCGACCTAAACAGCTGTCTATTTTTAACAGGCAACCCTTTTCAGGGCCGATTTCATTATTTCACCGATGAGTTCCCTGTAACTCATGCCGGACAACCCGCACAGGATGGGAAGATCGGAATGAACCGGGTGCAGCCCGGCCAGAGGATTTACCTCGATAAAGTTCGGCCTCCCGCCGGCATCCGACCTGACATCTATCCTCCCGGCGTCACGGCATCCGAGTCCCCTCCAGGCGTCAAGTGAAACCTTAACCGCCTCTGAGGCCATCTCGTCATCAACAAGACGGTAGGTCACAAGCTCTTCATATTTTTTCTTGTTGATATACGAATAGGCTTCGCCTTCCGCCTCCCGGTTGAGAATGACCTCTATCACACCGGCTGACCTTGCCTCATCACCCGAGCCGATAATTCCGACCGTAAATTCCCGTCCCGGAAGATATCTCTCAATAAGCACAGGTTGCCGGAATCTGTCAAGAAGATAGCTGCATACCGACTGCAAATCATCCCTGTTTTTAATTTTGGACACGGCGCTGATTCCCTTCCCTGTTCCTTCAGCAACGGGCTTTGCAAAAAGCGGGAAAGGCAGGGAGACTGAATCAGTATCCGGCAATTTTTCAACAAGGGCAAAATCAGGTGTCGGTATGCAAAGATCCCGCACAACCCGTTTGGTCATGGCCTTGTTCAGGGTCAGGCTCAAGACAAGAGGGTCCGAAAAAGTATATGGAATTCCATAAGCATCCAGAAGAGCAGGAACCTGCGCCTCTCTTCCTATGCCGTAAAGCCCTTCGGCGATATTAAAAACAATATCCCAGCGCTTTCCGGCGGCAAGAAATTCCACGAGTTTTTTAACATGTCCGATCCTTTGGGTTTCATACCCGAGACCGGAGAGTGTATTTTCAATCGCATCTATCGTATCTGCGCGGTCGAATTCGGCGGTCTCTTCATCGCCGAAACCCATGGCGATATATTCGTCGCGCAGATCGTACGTGATACCTACAACCATCAGTATACACCCTCTTCAAACCGCCTTTTTGAAGATGTGTCGGGATATCTGAAAAGGAGCTCTTCGTAATTTTTAAGGAGAATGTCATCTCCGTAACGCCCCATAACATACTCGGGCAGAAGAGGTATCTTTCCGCCGCCCCCGGGAGCGTCGATGACGAAACTCGGAACAGCCATACCGGTGGTGTGCCCCCTGAGACCTTTTATTATTTCAAGTCCTTTTTCCACCGGCGTCCTGAAATGACCGGAACCCGTAATCGGATCGCACTGGTAGAGATAATAGGGACGCACCCTGATTTTAAGAAGCCCCTGAACAAGCTTTTTCATAATCTCAACATCGTCATTTATTCCTTTGAGAAGAACGGTCTGGCTTCCCAGAGGTATTCCGGCATCTGCAAGCCTGGTGCAGGCGGCGCTTGTTTCAGGAGTAATTTCCTCCGGGTGCATGAAATGAATGTTTATCCAGAGCGGGTGATAACGTTTGAGCATTCTAACCAGCCTTGGAGTAACACGCTGCGGGAGCACGACGGGCGCCTTGGTTCCGATGCGCACAATCTCCACATGAGGTATCCGGCAAAGACGGGATAGGAGCCATTCCAGGGCTTCATCGGAAAGAGTAAGAGGGTCGCCACCCGAAAGAAGCACGTCTCTTATTGCCGTGTTTGATTCTATGTAGGAAAGAGCCGCTTCCCAGTTTGCCCCGCCGGCATGCTCCGCAGCCGACCGGCCTACCATTCTTGATCTGGTACAGTAACGGCAATAGGTCGAGCAGAAATCCGTCACAAGGAACAGGACGCGATCCGGGTAGCGATGCACAAGTCCGGGGACAGGGCTGTCGGCATCTTCTCCCAGAGGATCATCGGCTTCCCCGAAAGACTTGAAAAGCTCGGATCTGACCGGCACCACGGCGCGCCTTAAAGGGTGCATCGGGTTTGTCTTGTCCAGAAGGCTCGCATAATAAGGAGTGATGGCAAGAGGCAATGCTCCGCCGTTTGACTCCAGCGCTTCTCTCTCCTCCTGTGAAAGCGTCAGAATCTTTGAAAGGCTGTCAAGATCCCTGATGCGGTTCTTAAGCTGCCATTGCCAGTCATTCCATTCGGCAGGAGTCGAACGGAAAATAAATTGTTTTCTTAATATTCTTGAGGGCGGACGTTTAATAGGACGGACGGGAAGAAATTCAGCTCCGGAATGACCGGAATCTGAGGCCCCGTCATTATTTACATTAACGGATAGCGACGGGGGTTCATCAATCTCATTCTGTTCGGTTTGCCTGTCTCCAGACGGGATTGCCTGAAAATCCGGGATTTTCATGGTCCTTCCGGAGACATCGCCACGTCTTACTGAACGCGTGTTTTTCTGCATCTCACATGCTCCTTTTTTGTTTGAAAATAATTGTTTTTATACGCCCTCTTTTATCTCTTATGATAAAACCTCCCGTCTCAAAAGAATCGTCTGCTCTTTTAGCCAGTTCTCTTTTGAATCTGTTTGCAGGAAAAGGCAAAGGCTTTATTTTCCCTGAAAAGCTGTTTTTCGGAAGGAGAAACACCGGCAGTTCCGCAGTAATCAAGGCGGGAGAAGAAAAAGTTTGAAACAGCAAAAACGGCGACGGAGGCTCGTCCGTATCATTCTGTTCGGACTGCCTGTTGCGCGGACGCAAAGAAGTAAAACACAATTCCTTTCTCATTTTATTTACTATTTTATGTCCGACTTTTATCATCCGGATTTATCAAACCCATCCTTTTTTCAACTTCATGGAATTATTGAAAGTATCAACAAAAATTATTTCGGCGAATAACTAAATCAACATCATTTATGTGTCAAGAATAAATTAAACAAATTGCGATATTTATTTGTATCGCACAGGAACTTCTCAAATCATTAAGTTCTACCAATATCCAGGCGGAACAACATGAAATCCCGAAGATTATCGCGGCAGGCGGCAGGAATATCAAGTCTTTGGCCTGCTTCCTGCGTTTGCACTCCTTTTAATCTCCCCAATCAATTTCGGATCAAACTCCTTTGCAAACTTCAAATGTATTATATAATCATTGAAAAGATGGTAGCTCACCCCGATTACGGTACCGGTTTGCGTTATCTTTTCCAGCGCGGCATTACCGGTAACCGCAAACAACAGGTCAAGGTTCCTGCCGAGCAAAATGCTGGCATTCTTTCTGTCCGAAGTTTTAATATAAAAAGATATTCCGCTTGACGATATGTCCGAAAGCTCTCCCCGGAAGGCTTTCCCCACGGGATTTCCGGAAGCATTTATCATCTGTACCGCGACTTTTCCCGAAATATTATGCCTCTCCACCTGCCTGCGATCCATTCCCTTTTTTCTCAAAAGATCGTGAGCGCTCTCTATCCTCAGTGAATAGTCCTTTAGTTTTGGCTCAAGAGTAGGAATCTCTTTGTTCCATCTTGCAAGCACATCGTTTTCAAGGTAATTCATCTTTACCCTGGAGAGCGTCGAGAGGGAAGTGGTGCAAACACTGATTGAAAAAAAAGTATCCTGTCCCGCCATATCCCCGGGTCTAAGCCTTTTTAAAAGAATTTCTTTCCCTTTCTGTTCATACACCATTTTCAGCTCACCCTGGTTAATGAAATAAAGCATTGAGTTATGATCGCCTTTTTTGAAAATATATTCATTGGCCTCGTAAACAGCCTCTTTCATCGAATAGAAAAGAGCATTTGACTCTTCCGGGGTAAGCTTCCCATAAAGTCCGGACCATACATTCATATGGACTTTATCAAGAGATCCGCTTTTTTCCTCTTCTATTATTTCAGCAGACCCTATTATCTCGCTTAACGCCATCGGGTCTACTTCCATGAGCTTTTCCCTTAATGATTCAGCCTTTGAAAAATCCCTTCCCCTTGAACATCTTATTATTATGTCAAACAGCAACTTGACAGCAGGCCCAGTTCTGTTCTCACTGATATATTTGTCAACAAGTCTTTCATCGCTTGAGACATCCATCACTGCCGGTTTCTCCTAAATTTTCCCGATTTCCGGTATCACCGGATATAATTTTAAAAAACCTTTCCGGGATAATTCCTCATCAACATCATAACATATTAGAATCACAATATTGAAATGTGGAACATCGAGCCACTGCGACAATTTATGAAAAATCTATAAACAAACAATTCTTGTATGTCAAGCAAAATATGACCCCAATATATAGTGGTGTGCATTTTTTTTCTTAATCGGGGTTTTTGACTGAAAATTGAGAGGAATTTGACTGAACGGCTTTGTAAAAAAACCAATTTATCGCGTTAGGCCACAAAGGCACGAAGACATGAAAAAGGGTATATTAAATAATTGAAGCCCTTCTTTGTGTTCTTCGTGATCTTTGTGTGAGAACAACTTTCTACGAAGCCGTCATATAAATTAGGATGTGATTTTCAGCGGGATATACCGTCCCAGAAAGATTTTGCCTCCTGTTCGCCCCTGTTTATTCCGGGATCATCATTCTTCTTTTCAATCCGGATGCCTCCGAGACGGCTTATTCTTTCTTCAAGGGGCGGGTGGGTCGAAAAAAGGCTCATCAGGCTCCTTCCGGAAAGCGGATTCACAATAAACATGTGGGCTGTAGAAGGGTTGGCATCCATTGGAAGTCTTCCGGAATAGGCTCCAAGCTTAGCCAGCGCACCGGAGAGTCCTTTCGGATTACCGGCAAAGCTTGCTCCCGTTGCATCAGCCATATATTCCCTTGACCGTGAAATAGCCATCTGGATTAGCATGGCGGCTATAGGAGCTATAATGGACATTGCAATAAGGCCGACAATACCTCCGCCGCCCTCTTCATCATCGCTTCTTGATCCTCCGAAAATTGCCGACCACCTGGCCATGTTGGCAATCACCATTATGGCTCCGGCAAGAGTCGCAGCAATCGAGCCTATAAGTATGTCGCGGTTTTTTATATGCGCAAGCTCGTGGGCAAGGACACCTTCAAGCTCTTCCCTGCTCATCAGCTCTAGAAGCCCTTCTGTGACAGCGACAACCGCATGTTCAGGATTTCTTCCGGTGGCAAAGGCATTGGGCGCTTTTTCCGGAATTACATATATTTTAGGCATCGGTAGCCCTGCGCGTACCGTAAGTTTTTGGACTATTTCGTAAAGCTGCGGAGTCTCGACGGGAGTAACCTCCCTGGCATTATACATCCTTAATACAATCTTGTCTGAAAACCAATAGCTGAATAAATTCATGCCGGCTGCAAGAAAAAGAGCGATTACCATGCCTCCTGTACCGCCCATCACCTGCCCGGCAAGAACAATAAAAACCGTCATTACCGCAAGTAAAAATGTTGTTTTGATTTGATTACCCATACTGCCTCCGTTATTCGTTTATCGCAGTTCGTCGCTCGTGATTCGTTGTTCGTTGTTTCCGTTTGCCACCAAGACACGAAGTCACTAAGTATTCGATGTTCGACGTTCGACGTTCGACGTTCGATGTCCGATATTCTATATTCTATATTCGCTTACCGTCTCAATTTCCTCATCACTTTATCTGCCGCTTCAATAGTTTTTTCTATATGCTTCTCAGTATGAGCCGAAGATACAAAAAGGGCTTCAAACTGTGAAGGCGCAAGATAGATTCCCTCTTTAAGCATATTCCTGTAAAAAGCGGAAAAAAGATTAAGATCGCTCGTCTTTGCGCTGTTATAATCCGTCACACGGCACCCGGTAAAGAAAAGCCCGAGCATCGAACCTACCCTTGCCGCGGAAACCTCCATGCCCGATTTGCGCGCAGCTTCGGTGAGCCCCGTCAGAAGTTGTTCGGATCTTTCATTCAGCAGGTCATAAAATCCAGGCTTTTTAATCCGCGTTAAAGTCGCAATTCCTGCCGCCATCGCCAGGGGGTTGCCGGATAATGTTCCGGCCTGGTATATGGGCCCGCACGGCGCAATCTGCTCCATAATTTCACGCTTCCCTCCGTAGGCTCCCACGGGAAGTCCGCCGCCTATGATCTTTCCAAGACATGTCAGATCGGGCATGATTTTATACAGCGACTGTGCGCCTCCGTAAGCCACCCTGAAGCCGGTCATGACTTCATCAAATATTAGAAGGCTTCCGGATTTTTCAGTCACCTCCCTCAAAGCCTCCAGGAACCCGTCCGCAGGCGGCACAAGGCCCATGTTCCCAGCAACAGGTTCAACTATGATGCATGCAACCTTTCGGCCGTGCTTTTTCATAGCCTCTTTGACGCTTTTGATGTCATTGTAGGGGAGTGACAACGTGCCTGCGACGAAAGATTCCGGAACTCCGGGACTACCCGGAATGCCGAGAGTCGCAACACCCGATCCTGCTGCAACAAGAAGCGAGTCCGAATGCCCGTGATAGCATCCGTCAAACTTGATAATCATATCCCTGCCGGTGAAACCCCTTGCAAGGCGGATCGCGCTCATCGCGGCTTCAGTGCCTGAATTGACCATCCGGACCATTTCAACCGAAGGCAATGCTTCTACGATAATTTCAGCAAGCCTGATTTCGGGTTCGGTCGGCGCACCGAAACTTGTTCCTTTTTTCAAAGCCGCATTCACGGCCTTCACCACTGCGGGATGCCTGTGCCCGAGAATCATTGGACCCCATGAGCCGATGTAATCTATATAACCGTTTCCGTCCGCATCATAAACCATACAACCTTCTGCCCGGTCTATAAACAACGGCTCGGACCCGACGGATTTACATGCTCGCACAGGGCTGTTTACTCCGCCCGGAATCAGTTTCCTCGCCTGCAAAAAAAGCCTGTTGGAATTTTTCCGTTTCATTTTCACACCATATCCTTTATATATTGCAAATTGAAAAAGTGACTTTTATAAGCGAAGATACGTATAGATGATATAATTTTTATAGTCAAAAAATTTTAGTGCCGGAATTTATGGTTCTTTGCCATTCACGCTTCACCTTTAACCCTTAACTCTTAACTTTTAATCATGGATGCATTAAGATCCCTTAAAAAACTCGCCAATCTTTTAATTTACATTCTCGAAAGGAAACCGGACGAGTTCGGCCTCGTTCCCGACGATGATG
>Ga0209287_10000513_pt1 | contig 22607 bp, 16 predicted proteins | sample PPLLak3cmMay2015_2_FD_187255 | JGI IMG/M metagenome (GOLD analysis project Ga0209287, IMG submission 187255) | Freshwater sediment microbial communities from Prairie Pothole Lake near Jamestown, North Dakota, USA - PPLs Lake P8 Core (1) Depth... | ecosystem: Environmental > Aquatic > Freshwater... | reverse complement strand
TATTCCTCCATCACGTGAGTATTTATACTCACGTATTTTACACAAAAAAATCCGCATTGCAAGCAATTTCTTTGCGGATTCGTATTTTTTTCTTATTTTTTGTTTCCCAAAACCGCTAAACTGTTACGACGTTGTTGACTATATAAAAGGGGACGTTGTTGACTAGGTTGACAAACTTTGGACCATTTATCGATTGGCATATGGATATCTACTCAAAAACAAAAGTCTGACGAACTTCATTTTTATGGAACCAGAATTTCAGATCACTTGCCACTATCAATCCACTTGAGAACCTCATTGAATCTCTCTATAAGCCCTGCCATAGCCCTGCCCCTGTGACTGATTTTATTCTTTTCCTCCAGTGGCACCTGGGCAAAGGTCATTTTAAGCGGCGGATAGAAAAAAATGGGATCATAGCCGAAGCCTTTATTTCCAAAGGGCTCAAATGCAATCTCACCCTCGCATCTTCCCGTGAATGTCATTGATTCCCCCGTGGGAAGGGCAATAACGATTGCACATTCAAAATATGAGTTTCTGTCTGTCTTGCCATCCATCTCTTTCAAAAGCTTTTTATATTTATCTTCATCGCTGGCATGATCACCGGCATAGCGGGCCGAGTGCACGCCGGGCTCACCTCCGAGCGCCCTGACCACGAGCCCCGAGTCATCCGCAAGTGCAGGGACCCCAAGGGCATTCGCCGTGAATGACGCCTTTTTATAGGCATTCTCTTCAAATGTTTTGCCGTCCTCTTTTACTTCAGGAATCGGATCAAACTCATCAAGTCCCTTGATAGTGATATCAAATCCTGAAAGCAGGCCCCTTAATTCAGTGATCTTTCCACTGTTTCGTGTGGCCAGAACAAGTATTTTAACAGACATATTCTATTATCCCATTGTTTTTAGAAATAAGCCAAAATACAGTGAATAAATGTTTAGTTGTAGATGATATCCAATACAAAGATGTTATATCATTATGAGGCTTGACTGCAGAAATACACCATTATGGGTCCTTCGGTCAAGCCGCAGGATGACAACTAGTACCAAGTAACAATTTATATTTCTCATATTTAAAATATGAGATCCTATCTGCAGTAAAAAACAAATATTATCGTCACCCCGGCTAAAGCCGGGGTCTATAAGCATCAAGAAACCTGGATTCCGGCCTTCGCCGGAATGACGAAAAGAATGTTTAAGTGTTACTTAGCGCTAGTCTAAAAGTATACCATTTGACTAAAGTTAAATGATATGATTCAGCCGAATCTGATGGTGAATATGGTCCTCTCATTTGGTGTGGACTGCACTCTTATCGTGGCATTATGCAGACGGAGGATCTGGCGGGAGAGGCTGAGACCGATACCGGACCCCTGTTTTTTTGTGGTGAAAAATGGAATAAAAATTTTATCCAGGGCCTCCTCAACTATCCCTACTCCATTGTCTTCAACAGTAATTATGATCTGCCCCTCTTTGCCCATAAAGGCAGAAAGAATAATACGCGGATTCTCCCGTCCGTTCACCGCGTCTATCGCATTTAAAAGGAGATTAATCATAACCTGTTCCATCAGGTCAGGGTCGGCAGTGAACTCAAGTGTCTCCGGATAAACAGACCATTTGAAACAAATGCCGTTATCCGCAAGTTTATGGTTCATCAGCTTCTCAACCCTTTTAAAAAACTCGCCCACGGACAGCAGCCTGAATTTCGGAACAGGCGTAAGTGTCATGTTGCGGTAAGCGCTTACGAACTTCATAAGACCTTCACTCCTATGATGTATGGTCTTCAGGGCCGCTGCAACATCTTTGAGCTCTTCCGGTCCTATCTTGTCTCCGTCCGGGACGTCGTTTTTATCATCTGTCCCGAGTATATCCAGGAGGGTGGCGCTCATTGATGAGATTGGAGTTATGGAGTTCATTATCTCATGGGTCAGAACCCTAATAAGGTTCTGCCATGCCTCCATTTCTTTTTCTTCAAGCTCCTCCTTAATATTCTGAATAGAGACAAGAATATACTGCTGCTCATGTAAAAGAAAGGTGTGGCAAAACATCGAAAGGTATCCTGTCTCGCCCTCCCTGTCGAGTTTAACAAGTTTTTTATCGCCATTTTTAAGATTAAGCAGCGCATCAACAAGCCCGGGAGAGGCATCCTTCATGCTGTTGATATCCCTGAGACCGTCCGTTTTAAGGAGCTTCTTTGCAGTGTTATTAATCAGGTCAATTGTACCGTCAGGCTTATAGACAAGGAGACCTATGCCTACGTGCTGTATTATTGTCTTCAGATATCTGGCATGAATCTCTTTTTCAAAACGCGTCTCCTGAAGTTTAGCCATTACTTCGCTGAAGGCATCCTTCAGCTCGTTGAAGGAGGAGCCCAACCCCTCGCTTGTGAATGCCTGGGAAGTGTCATCATATCTTACTGAAAGAAGGAACCTGCTTAAGTCCCGATTTGTCTTTTCAGTAAAATGGATAAGGGAAAAGATCTGGTAGACAGCCAGGAGAGCGACGGCCAGGGGCACAAATATGAAATCCATTTTAAAGATAAGAAAGGCAAGCAGTATCAATGTAACCGTGAGAAGTAGTACCCTGACAGTGATTTTGAATTTAAAGGTTTTTATCATTGATTCCCCAAACAAATATAGAATTTATTTCTCTGCGTCCTCTGCGCCTTTGCGGTGAAATCTAGAGCCCGTGTTTTTCCATCCTGCGGTAAAGTGAAGCCCTGGTCAGGCCCAGTTCAATTGCCGCCTGACTGATGTTTCCTTTGTGTCTTTCGATTGCCCTGCGGATTACTATCTTTTCAACCATTTCAAGATTGTAGTTTTCAAAGACTATCCCCTCATCATCCGATCGTGATATTGAGAAATAGAAATCTTCCGGTTGAAGCATTTCGGAATCACTGAGGATAATGGCCCTTTCCATGCAATGCTGAAGCTCCCTGACGTTTCCCGGCCAGTTATATTTCATAAGCTTGTTCATGGTTGAAGGACTCATATCCTTAATGGATTTGTTGTATTTTTTGCAGTAAATCTTGAGGAAATGTTCAGCCAGCAATGGAAGGTCATCCCCTCTTTCTCTCAGCGGCGGAAGGTGAATTTCAACCGTGTTTATCCTGTAAAGGAGGTCCTGTCTGAACTCATTCCTCTTTACCATTTCGTTGATATTCATGTTCGTAGCGCATATTAGCCTGATATCTACTGGAACAGCCTTGTTTGAGCCCACCCTGATGACCTGCCTTGTTTCGAGCGCGCTGAGTATCTTTGACTGCATCTGCATGGACAGATTGGCGATCTCATCCAGAAAGAGAGTCCCGTTAGAAGCGACCTCAAAACGGCCGGAGCGGTCAGACCTGGCATCCGTGAATGCGCCTTTAACATGACCGAAAAGCTCACTTTCAAAGAGTGATTCGCTGATCGCCCCCATATCAACACTGATGAATACCTCTCCGGATCTTCGTGAGTGCCGGTGGAGCGATCTTGCCACAAGCTCTTTTCCTGTCCCGTTCTCTCCGAGGATGAGGACATTGGCGTCGGTCTTTGCGACCTTTAGAATAGCATAATAAACCTTTTGCATGGAAGGAGATGCACCGATGAATTCGTGAAAGGGCTGATCCATATCAGCGCTGAGTTGTTCCTGTCTGGATCTGAGACTTGCGACTTCAAGCCTTGTCCTATGCAGGCTGGAGGCCGAGGAGACCGTGGCAAGGAGCTTTTCATTCTGCCATGGCTTTGACACAAAATCGACAGCGCCCTGTTTTACAGCTGTTACAGCAAGGGATACATCACCAAAGGCAGTGATCATGATAACCGTTGCAGATGAATCGATCTCAAGTATCCTGGACAGCCAGTGCAGGCCTTCCTGGCCGCTGGTAACATCCCTTGTAAAATTCATGTCCAGAAGGATCACCTCATATGAATTATTCTTTAAAAGGAAGGGGATCTTTTCAGGATCTATTTCAGTATGTATGGCCTCGACATGCTTTTTAAGAAACAGCCGGGCAGCCTTCAGTACATCCTCGTCATCATCTACAATGAGTATCTTGCCGATCTTGTCCGTCATGAATCACCGCAGTTATTAATTATCTCATAATTGACTTAACCGTCGTCATTCCCGTAAAAAGCATGCCCCTGCGAAGGCAGGGGGCGGGAATCCAGTAGCTTTTACGGAAAAATCATGTTGATACCATTATGAGAATGTTGATAATGAATTAAATAATAATGCCCTGGACCATCTACAACTTACTATTAATCTTTTGCAACTCCTGTGCCGGAAGAAAGTTTATTTACTGTGTCCAAGGATGTATCAAATATACCAAATTAACACTTTTGTTAATATTCTGTATTTGATATCAGCAGAATAATAAAGATTTTTATTTTTACGCAAGATTGATTTCCGACAGCCACTTCTGAACCTCCCGAACCTCTGTGCCGTCCGGATAGGTCTTTTCTCTCCTGAGTTCCTTGACCAGTTGAATCTTTTTAACCTCTCCAAGAAATTTTTTAAAGAACGCAAAGTTCGGGCTTCTTTCCTCATCGCTCCATTTGACTTCAATCATAAAAGCAGGCTTTTCTTTGTTGACGAGAAGGAAATCAATCTCTCTACCGTCTTTATTCTTGAGATAATAAATATCCCATTTTTCACCAAGGCAGTCTTCCCTGAAATGAATCTCCTTCAGTAATGAGCAGGCGACAAGATTCTCCAGCTTTACCCCCTGATCGCCTATTACCTGCCCGGTATCATAAAAATAGTATTTTGGGGACTTGAGTATTGACCTGGAGACATTCCTGTGAAAGGGGAGGATCTTGAAGACGACATACATATTTCCCAATATAGTAAGCCATCTCTTGATTGTCTTGTCCGAACACTGAAGATCCTGTGCGAGAGAACTGTATGACAAAGGGCTCCCGACCCTCTTTTTCAAAAGCTGGATCAGCGTTTCAATGGAAGTAATCTGTTGTATGCTTTCAATGTCCACCAGATCCTGTTTTAAGATAATGTCAAGATGGCTTTTTTTCCATCGATTGTAATAGGTCTCGTCCCCTTCGAGGTATGGTTCGGGAAATCCGCCCAGCATTAGAAGTTTATCGAGTTGCTCATTCAAGTTCTTTGGTTTCAAGGATTGCTTTATTTCTTTGAGGTCGAGGGGGTGGAGCCTGAATTGAAAAAACCGCCCGGCAAGAGAATCGCCAACCTTCTTATATATATCAAGCTTTGCGCTGCCGGTAACAATGATTGAAGGCGGAATTTTTTCGGTATCATAGATCCCCTTGAGCCATGACTTCCAGTTCTTCAATTTATGAAGTTCATCAAAAATGACCAGTTCTTTTGAACGATCCCAGGATTTTTCAATCAGGCCCAGACGATGCTCGGCATTGTCATAATTGAAATAATCAAAGCTCTCCGTAAGCATCTTTGACAGGGTTGTTTTGCCTGTCTGCCTGGGACCCGTCAGAAGGACAATCTTTCTTTTAAGGTCTTTTCGGATATAATCTTCAAGGTATCTTTTCATGGCGACCATTTTACCCTCCGCTCCGAAAAAGTCAAGACTTTTTCGGAATGTATGCCGGAATAGTCATAGCAAGAAATCCTATACATCCTGTAAAAAGGCTTCACATAGTTGCTGAACATCTCCGGGCATGTTGACGCACTTTTGTATAATACACTTTTGTATAATAGAGATCAGCTACATTTGCGATACTAATTTTATACCCTTAAAAAGGGGGATGATTTTTAGCTTTTCATTTATTGACAGGATTAACAGGATCTTCAGGATTTGTATTTTTAATAAAACATCATGTTAATCATGTTGATCCTGTCTGATATCTTGTCTTTTGTTTTTCTGTTCATTATCGGACACCATTTGTCCGCACACGTACACTCCGGCCAGTCATTGAAACGCATTAAATAATCGAGAATCTCCCGCAGCTCCTTGTCCTGCAATGATATAAGCATTTCAATGTCCTATGGCATGGGCATTGCTTTATAACAGATAATGGAATTGCTTTAGCAAAAAATTGTGATGATAGAACCTTATATTTTTGACCGAAGGGCTGGGCTAATAGTATTTTCCCACCTTCTCATGAGAAAATACTATAACACAAACAAACACCTCTGCGTCCTCTGCGTCTCTAGTGAGCAGAGCGAACGGGCGGTGAAATTACTACTCATATCCATTTATCATATCAACAAAGGAGGACAGCATGATTGAAACAAGAAACCTGAAAAAAATCTATACAACAGAGGAGGTTGAAACAACGGCCCTGGACAACGTGAATATTAATGTCAGGGAAGGCGAGTTTGTCGCGATTATGGGACCGTCGGGCTGCGGCAAATCCACATTGCTGAACATCCTCGGTCTCCTGGATAATCCCTCGGAGGGGAATTACCTTTTTGCCGGTGAAGAGGTATCGGGGCGGTCGGAAAGGCAGAGGGCTGACCTCCGAAAGGGGAGCATAGGGTTTGTCTTCCAGAGTTTTAACCTTATTGATGAGCTGACGGTATACGAGAATATTGAACTCCCCCTGCTCTACCTGAAGACACCTGCAAAGGAAAGAAAGGAAAAGGTCCAGGAGGCCATGGAACAGATGAAACTCACCCATCGAAAGGGACATTTCCCACAGCAGCTTTCCGGCGGCCAGCAGCAGAGGGTGGCCGTTGCCAGGGCGATTGTCGGGAAGCCGAAGCTTATTCTTGCTGATGAGCCGACAGGGAACCTTGATTCCAGAAACGGAGAGGAGGTCATGGGCCTTCTTACGGAACTCCATGAAAAGGGCGCTACTATTATCATTGTCACACACGCTCAGGCCTATGCCGAATATGCGCAGAGAATAATTCATCTCTTCGACGGCCATGTCGTTGGAGAGAATATGGCGGCGTGAGGAAGCAAGAGGTCAGAGGTCTGTGATCAGAGGTCGGAGGACCGAGAACAGAGGGCGGAGGACTGAGGTCGGCTGAGACACTTTCCGTTTTCGTGGCCAGGTTAATTGAATATAAAACTTGAACATCCAACGTCCAACTTCGAACGTTCAACGTCGAATCATGAATATGAAAAAGGCAACATGTGCGATTATATGGTTGAGATTCATACAGGAGGACTGACGACGGAAGATAAATCGAGAGTCAGAGGAGGGAAATATTCACTTTCCTCTCCTTTTAGGGGAGGACTAAGGTGGGGTCTCTTCCTCAGAGATTTGCCGTGAGTCGTCATTCCTGCGAAGGCGGGAATCCAGGTTTTTAAATGTATTGTTCCCCTTTAGAACACATGGTGAGGTTCTGATGTCTCCCTCTTGGAGGGGCGCATGGGGAGGTAATGATTTTGTCTTTTTGATTCAACGTTGGACGTTCGAAGTTAGATCCGCCAGAGGCGGACAAGTGCTTGCTCGCCTTCGGCGAGTTGAACGTTCATCTTTAATCTGTCATTCGACGTTGAAAGTTGAACGTTCGATGTTGGACGTTAATCTTATAAATACAGTTGAGGCAATAATGTTCTTCAACTACATCAAAATCGCTTTCAGAAATCTAGTCAGGCAAAAGCTCTATTCCATCATCAAAATATTGGGACTTGCCATCGGCATGACATTCGCCATCCTTCTGCTCCTTCTGGCACGATTCGAGCTTTCATATGACAAGTACAATTCCAAGTACAGTCGCATTTATATGGTTAATACACACTTCAGGCAGGGAGAAAAGGATGATATTTGGATGGGTTCTTCGTTTCCCATAGGTGGCGCACTGAAAGATGAATACCCAATCATTGAAGAGAGTGTAAGGATCCATAAAACAGGCCGGATGTACTTTTTTGACCAGAAGAGGGTGCCAATCGGAGAGGATATGGTCTGCTATGCTGATCCGGCTATGTTCAAAGTCTTTGACTATGAATTCATTTACGGGTCCCCGGACGGCGCCCTGGATGATCCAAAGTCCATAGTGCTGAGCGAGACCCTTGCGAAGAAATATTTCGGGGAACAGAACCCCGTGGGAAAGACGTTATCAAAGAACAATGGCGTTGATTACATAGTAAAAGGGGTATTTAAAGACCTTCCATATAATACCCTTCGTCGTTATACCGGGCTTATTTCTATATCTTCACAGCGCTTAGAATGGGGGGCACTTAAAGATCCTTCAATGGAAGATGGCTTTGAGGATTTTGATTCCAGAAAATCCGAGCTCTTCTTTCGCAGCACTACAAACACACTTACATATGTCCTCCTTTCTGAAAACGCGGATATCAACAGCATTGCTAATGACTATGAACGCTTCAGGAAAAAATACATCTCCGAAGCAGGGGCAAGAATGAATGCGGACTATGAACCCGTATTTCAACACCTGGCAGATGCTTTCCTTTACGCTTCGACGTTGGGGCCGCTTCCTGTCAATCTTTTCATTGTTTATCTCTTATCATCACTGGCGGTCCTTATCTTAATGATAGCCTGCATTAATTACATAAACATTGCGACAGTAAGTTCATCGTCCAGGGCCAGGGAGGTAGGGGTAAGAAAGGTCCTGGGCGCCGACAGGGCCTCCCTTATCCGGCAATTTCTTTGTGAATCCATGATAATCGCAATAGTGAGTCTTTTTTTGGCCCTTGCACTGATTGAACTGCTTTTACCATCCTTTAATAACCTGGCCGGTATAAAAGGCATGGGAATTGCCTTTAGCGTTTTCAGGGAGCCGGCGGTATTTACAGGGCTTATTGCTGTTACTTTCATTGTCGGGCTCGGGGCAGGCAGTTATCCTGCCTTTTTCCTGTCATCACTCCAACCCGCAAGTGTCATTAAGGGGAATCCTCACTCAGGAACAGGCAAGGGAAGACTCAGAAAGGTCCTGGTCGTAAGCCAGTTTTCCATAACTGTAATAATTATCACATTGACCATGTTGAGTAGAGAAGCTGTTAATTATGTCAAGGGCATGGACCTGGGATTCAACAGGGATAATATCATAGTAATCAATCCAGGAGACCCTGAAAGCACTGTTTCTCTGGAGATCCTGAAAAATGAGCTTCTTGCCAACACTAATATATCCGCTGCAGCGAGATCCAGTAATACAGCCGGGTACTCACATAATCTTGCGTTTTTCAGGATCGAAGGTAAAAAGGGGGAACTGGTTGAGAAGACAATGAGCTTTTTTGGGGCGGATCCTGCCTTCATCAGCCTCATGGGGTTTAAGCTCCTGGAGGGGCAGTCATTCAACATGGACATGGGAACAGACCAGGCCGGCGCATTCCTTGTAAATCAAACGCTTGTAAAGGAGATGGGATGGACCGGTTCGCCGATCGGCAAACGCATTCAATTTGAGATTGGCGAGGATAAGAAGGTCGGTGGCAAAGTAATAGGCGTCTTAAAGGATTTCATTTTTCTCCCCTGGCTTAAGATAGAGCCAATGGTCATAGCGCCAGGTGGTAACAAAGAAATAGTAAATCCTATTTTGTTAAATCTTTTAAGCATAAAGATCCGTCCGGAAAACTTAGCAGATACTATTGAATTCATTAAAAAGAAATGGATTGAGTTGAATCCTTCCTATCCCTTTGAATATAGCTTTCTGAAGGACTTTATCAGCGATGAGTTTGAGACATCGGATAAATTGAATCAACTCCTATTACATTTCTCCATATTGGGAATCTTTATCTCATGCCTGGGACTCTTCGGCCTTTCATCCTTCATAGCTGAGAGCAGGACAAAGGAGATAGGCATCAGAAAGGTATTTGGGGCATCGGTAGGGCACATAGTATTCAAGCTGACCTATGATTATCTTAAATTGGTTGTCATATCATGCCTTATCGCCCTGCCCATTGCCTATTATGCCATTTCGATGTGGGGTGAAAATTTCCCTATCAAGGTTATGGTATCAGCATGGTGGTTTGTAATTTCAGCATGCATTGCAATGGTGATTGCCCTTGCGACGATAAGCTATCACGTAATCAAGGCGGCGCTGACTGATCCGGTGAAGGCGCTGCGGTATGAGTAAATATGAACGTTGAACATCGAACGACGAACTTTGAATTATGAATGAAAGTCGAGAAGAGAATGACCAAATCCGAATAAAATGGAAACGATTATTTTTGTCATTTCCATTCAACATTGGACGTTCGACGTTGGATGTTGAACGTTAATCTTTTTTAATTTGGAGGAAACAATTGGATCGAATAATCAAGAAAAAGATATGGACCCCGGGCAGGATCATTCTGATCGTTGTCGCTTTAGCATTCATCACTTTCCTGACTTATCAGGTCACAACCCGCTCAGGCAAGAGCAGGCTCAGGGTTGATCCGAGCAGGATGACGATCTCAAAGGTGGAAAACGGCGAGTTCCTTGAATACTACCCGTTTTCCGGAACAGTTGAGCCTGTCACGTCTGTTTATCTGGATGTGGAGGAGGGAGGACGTGTTGAGGAAATCCTGGCTGAGGGAGGTAAATATATCGAAAAGGGAGACCTGATCCTCCGCTTTTCTAACGATTCATTGCAGAGGAGTTCCATTGAGGCTGAGACTCGATTGCTTGAGAATTTAAACAACCTTAAGAACACCCAGATTAATATAGCTCAGACCAAACTCACACGCAAAGAAGAGTTGTTGAATCTCAATTATCAGCTTCAGGAACTGGAGAAAAAATTCAAGCGTTATGAAATCTTGAAAAAGGAAAATATCGCTATTTCGGAAGAAGAATATGAGGCCGTCAGGGATCAATTAAGCTACATGAAAGATAAGCGGGATCTGCTTGAAGAGCGGATCAAACAGGAAGACATCCTGAGTGATAACCAATTGGAGCAGGCAAATAATTCCATCAAACGCACCAATCTAAGCCTGGATCTTCTGGGAAAATCTATAGAAAGCCTGGAGGTCCGCGCGCCGATATCAGGGTACCTTTCAAGCATAGATGCGGAGATAGGCCAGTCAATCCCATCAGGCAAGCGCATTGGCCAGATTGATATACTGGACAACCTGAAGATCCGCGTAAAAATTGATCAATATTATATCTCAAAGGTAGCCGTAGGGACAAAAGGCAATTTCACTTTGGACGAGCAGACCTATGAGGTGGAGGTGAAAAAGATTTATCCGGAGGTGAAAGACAATGTATTTGAAGCGGACATGACATTCACGGATGAAACACCTAAGAGTATCAAGCGCGGGCAGACACTGACCATACAATTGATTTTCGGCGAACCTGCAAAAAGTCTGATGATTGCAAAGGGAGGCTTTTATCAGGAAACCGGCGGACGCTGGGTGTATCTGATATCGCAGGATCAGAAGACAGCTTCCCGTGCCGATGTGCGCCTCGGCCGTCAGAATCCGCGTAATGTGGAGATACTGGAAGGGTTGAAGGAAGGAGACTGGGTGGTTACATCGGGGTACGATACGTTTAATGAAGTGGATGAGCTATTATTTAATTCGCCGTTGAATCTCGGCAATTAAATAATGAACTTCGAACATTGAACATCGAACGTTGAATTATGAATGGAAAGGTAGAACAAATTAACGTCGAATTTTGAATGAAAAATAAAGAACGTCCAACGTTGAACACCTGTCCACCATAGTTTTAACGGAGGCGGATCGAACGTCGAATTATGAATGGCAAGGGATGAACGTCGAACGTTGAACATCGAAATTTGAATGGAAAAGCGAGTGAACGTCCAACATCGAACATTGAACGTTGAATTGTGAATGAGAAAGCAAAGGAGGAAAGATGACAAAGGATAAATATGACCTCGAAGAACGATTGCTTGAATACTCAGTAAAAATAATAAAGCTAGTTGAACAGTTGCCGAACACAAGAGCAGGCAATCATGTTGCCGGGCAATTATTGAGATCAGGCACTTCTCCTTATCCAAACCACGGTGAGGCGCAGGCCGCTGAATCGCCAAAGGACTTTGTTCACAAACTGCGAATCTCCTTAAAAGAACTAAGAGAGGCCCTTAGATGGCTACGGCTCATTCAAAGAGTTCCGTTAATTAATGATTCTGAATTATTAAACATTCTTCTAAATGAGACAGAGGAGTTAATAAAAATATTCGTGACAAGTATAAAAACAGCAATGAAGAAAAAATAAATATATGAACGTTGAACATCGAACGTTCAACATCGAATGAGAACGGCGGGAGAAGAAAAGTATCTAGGTTCATTATTTGATTTACCTTTCTATCATTGTCGTTCACTCATTGATTCAAAATTGGACGTTCAATGTTCGACGTTCGACGTTCATTTTCATATTTTAAAATTGGACGTTCGATGTTCAATGTTCAACGTTCATCTTTTAATAGGAGGATTATCCATGTTCACCAATTTCCTAAAAGTCACGCTTCGTAATCTTTACCGGGAAAAGATGTATGCCATGATCAACATCTTCGGCTTATCTCTGGCCATTGCCTGTTGTATTATCCTCGGGCTCTATCTAAAGAGCGAACTCACATATGACCGGCATAACACGAAGTATAAACAGATCTTCAGGGTAGTGAATGAAATAAACATGAACGGCAAGTTGGATTCTGCTGCGGTAACATCTATCTCATTGGGTCCAATGCTAGCCGAGGAATATCCTGAGATAAAAGGATTTGTCCGATTTATGGGCGGTTTTCAGGAGGAATTGATTAAGCATGAAGACAAGGCTTTTTACTGGAAGAACACTTATTTTGCCGATTCTAATGTCTTTGATGTCTTTACCCACAGCATTATTTATGGCGATCCGAAGACCGCACTGGTGGACCCGACATCCGTTGCGATTAGTGAGTCTTTTTCCAGGAAGTATTTTGGCAATGCAAATCCCATCGGCGAAACAATCAGCAATGAAGGAGGCACATATAAAATAAGGCTTGTCTTTGCCGATCTGCCTGAGAACTCCCACCTTAAGTATGACGTGCTTTATTCATTTAATAAAAAGGAATTTGCTGAGCCGGATAACGCTACAGTTCGCAATCAAAGATTATTTTCAATGAGTGTCTATACGTATTTAGTGATAGCTGAAGGCTTTGACATTAAGGCATTTAGGAATATCTCCGATTCCTTTTCTGAGCGTCACATGGCAGAGATAGGCAAAGCACTAAATGCGACATGGAGGTGCTGGCTGCAACCGCTGGCGGATATTCATCTCAAGTCAGACGTGGGGTACGACCAGCCTACGGGCAACAGGCTTTATCTTTATGGATTTATGGCAGTGGCTTTCTTTATCCTGCTGGTCGCCTGTATCAATTATATGAACCTGGCAACAGCGCGCGCCACCAAACGGGCGAAGGAAGTGGGTATGAGAAAGATTCTGGGTTCAGGGAGGGTTGGCCTGACGTTCCAGTTCCTCGGTGAGTCCGTTTTCTTCTCATTGATTGCCCTGTTTTTCGGGATCGTTCTTGTAGAACTCGCCTTGAACTTGACCCCGATTAACGGACTGTTGGGTAAATCGTTGACATTGGATTTAGGCCATGAACCTGTCCTTTTCGGGTGGATGCTCATGTTTTCTATTGTCTTAGGTTTAATTTCCGGCATGTATCCGGCACTTTATCTTTCTTCCATGATGCCTTTGTCTGCACTTATGAAGAGTAATCGACCAGGGAAGGGGAACATCCGGTTAAGAGAATTGATGGTCCTGGTCCAGTTCATTATCTCTGTGGCTGTCATCGCCTCTGCCCTGTTGATGGCATTACAGATGCGATATATTTCCCATAAACCGCTGGGGTTTAATAAAGAGAATAAGGTGCTTATCACACTAAAAGGTATAAATATAATTGACAAAATACCTACTATCAAAAAGGAGCTTTCAAAAAACGGCAATATCCTTGGTATGGCGACCTGCAGCACTGTTATAGGTCAACCCACCGGTATGACAATAGCAGAGGTGGATAATACCGATGGTGTGCTGGAGAAATTAACATTAAAATTTATGTCTGTTGGTGAGGACTATATTGACTTGATGGGGATGCAGATTGTGGCGGGGAGGGACTTTTCCAAGAGACTGCTGACTGATGTCGGCATGTCATTCATCGTAAACGAGGCAATGGTAAAGAAGATGGGCTGGAAAGAGCCATTGGGCAAGCGCATACAATTGGGCATTACTAATGGACGTGTGATCGGAGTGGTGAAGGATTTTCATTTTGCCTCCCTCCATAGTGTGGTTGAGCCCTTTGCCATGTATAAAATAACACCCGGCGAATATACACCTACTGAGGAAGAAGGCAAAAACATGAGCTTACTGCTCGTCGTGAATATCTCAGGAAAGGAAATACCTTCGACATTGGCTTTTCTCCAGGAAAAATTCGCGGAGTTCGATCCGGCTCACCCGTTAAATTATAAGTTCCTTGACGATACATTGAATCAACTCTATTTATCCGAACAGCGCCTAATGAAATTGATAGGAATGTTTGCGGGCGTTTGCATACTCATCTCCTGTATGGGTTTATTCGGTCTTGCAGCCTTTACTACTGAACAGCGCACAAAGGAGATCGGTGTTAGAAAGGTGCTGGGCGCCTCCACATGGCAGATTATCGTTATGCTGGCCCGCAGGATACTTTTGCTTGTTTTAGCAGGCGCTATGATTGCCTCACTTGGCGCCTATTATGCCATGAACGAATGGCTGACAGGGTTTGCCTATCGAATCGGTATAAATCCGCTGGTGTTTCTCCTCTCGGCTGTTGCGGCAATGGGAGTGGCATTCATTACAGTTGCATTGCAGTCCTATAAAACAGCCCAGGCAAATCCTTCTATTTCATTGCGGTATGAGTGATAGATGAACGTCCAATCCTGCCTCGGCAGGATTCAACGTTAATTTTAATACGGGCATTTAACCAAAAGGAAAAAACCATGAAAAATATAATTATCCTCCTGGTTTTACTGATTGCAGCCTTTCAATCAGAAACCATCATGGCAGCTGAAAATATTGCCGGGACATGGCAAGGGAAACTCATCACAGGTCCAGGATCAGAGATTAGAATCGAATTTATCATTAAACAGGAGGTTAATGGTTCTTACTCCGCCATATTGAACTCACTGGACAGCAATGCGCTCAAGAACATCAAGGCTGATTCGGTCCTTTATGCATCAGGTGTTTTAAAACTGAATGCGGCTGATGTGAATGGCTACTATGAAGGAGTTCTAAAGAATGGGAAAATCGATGGCAAATGGAAACAGGAAGGGGCATCTTTCCCACTCACCTTGAATCCGTATGAAAAACCGTCTTTATCCAAGAAAGATATTGGCAACTTGTTGGGGACCTGGCAGGGGAAGCTAAGCGTGACCGGGATTACCGTTACACATGTATTTCGTTTCGAAATGTCGGAAAAGGGTGAATTTGTCGGATATCTGGATCTGCCGGACTATGGCACTTCAGGCACACCGCTCACTGATGTTGGAATGAGCGACGGCAGCTTTGTTTTTAAAGTTCCCACCGACAAACTGGACTACAAAGGGAAACTTAATGATGGTGAAATCACCGGGGTATTAAGCTCATATGGAACGCCCTATCCCTTAATACTGAAAAAAGGAGAATATAAGTCTCTGGTCTATAAGTTAATCCTCTCAAAAGAAGACACTAAATTATTGTTAGGCAAATGGAGCGGAAAACTCGGTCCTTCAAATCTGATAATCAGATTTGAAAGGACAAAAGACGGCGATTTTGTGGGTTTCATGGATGACCCGGATCAAGGAACAAAGGGGATGCCCATCACGGAAGCGAATTGGAAAGATGGGAAAGTAACTTTGAAAATAGCCGGCGTTAATGCCGAATTTAAAGGACAACTATCGGCTGATAAATTTGCCGGTGATTGGACACAGGGAGGAAAGGCTACTCCCTTATCAATGATAAAAGAAAAACCATAATATAAAGAGATGAACAGAGAACCGTCCAATGCATAAGAAAAAGATGAACGTCCAACACTCAACTCGCCGAAGGCGAGCAAGCACTTGTCCGCCTCTGGCGGATTCAACGTTCAATTATGAATGTAAAAAAAGAAAGGATGAATCTCAGATTTTTCGTCATACCGGACTTGATCCGGTATCCAGTCTTTTAATCCTGGATTCCGGCTTTCGCCGGAATGACAACAAGGCGGCAAGCCCATGACCCTGTACACTTAATTGGGCTTGGATGTTCATTTTATTGATTCGATATTGGACGTTCGATGTTCAATGTTCGACGTTCATCTTTTAATTCGATGTTAATCTTTTAATCCCATTTTCTAATCAATAGGAGAGAACCATGAAAAAATTTATTAAGCTATTCGTTCTGATGATTACCGTCTTACAAATAACTAGTGTCCTGGCCGCTGAAAACATTGCCGGCACCTGGCAGGGAAAGCTGGTCACAGCACCCGGCTCCGAGATGACCATCCAATTTATCATAACTCAGGAAACCGGTGGTTCTTACTCTGCAATCTTGAATTGCCCTGATATGGGCAGCACCATCAAAAACATCAAGGCAAACTCGGTGGCTTTCAGTTCCGGCAGTTTGAAGCTTAACGTTGCTGAATTGAGCGGTTCCTATGAAGGAGTTCTAAAGAATGGGAAGATAGATGGAAAATGGAAACAGGAAGGAACGTCTTTCCCGCTTGTCCTTGCGACCTATGAGAAGCCCACATTATCGAAAAAAGACATGGATAAATTGTTGGGTTCATGGAACGGGAAAATCACTATTCCCGGAGGTTCATTAACAGTGGTTTTTCGTTTTGAAAGAACTGAAAAAGGCGAGTTCGTCGGATTCACAGATTCACCGGACCAAGGGGGTTTTGGCATACCGGTTACTGAAATGGGGATGAGTGACGGCATTCTCATCTTGAAAATATCAACTATACAAGGGGAATATAAGGGAAAGCTTGGTGAGAATGAAATCGCTGGAGAACTCAAACAAGCCGGAATGACAATGCCTTTAACACTTAAAAAGGGAGAATATAAGGGGCCTGTGTTAACTTTGCCCAAAGAAGTCATGGATAAATTATTGGGTGAATGGAATGGACCCCTCACGATGCCGACAGGCGGTTCCATAATAGTGGTATTTCGATTCGAGATGACGAAAAATAGCGAATTTGTAGGATTCCTGGATTCACCGGATCAGGGAGCAAAGGGTCTACCGGTAACCGAGGCTAACCTGAGTGACGCAAAACTAACCTTGAAAATAACCAGTCTTAATGGCGAGTTTAAAGGGCAATTGTCAGGAGATAAACTTGTTGGTGCATTCACACAGGCAGGGAATAGTACGCCATTAACATTGAACAAGGGAGCATACGTGGCTCCGGTTTACAAATTAAGCATGCCTAAAGATGCCATGGAAAAGTTATCGGGTAAATGGAATGGTAAAATGCCCTCATGGGATGGAAAATCTGACCCGAGTGACGTGGTGTTCAGATTTGAAAAAGCTAAAAACGGCGATTTTAAAGGTTTTGTGGACATGCCGGCTCAGGGAACAACTGGAATGCCTGTCACAGAAGCGAACTTGAGCGAAGGAAAACTGACTCTAAAAATAAAAGCTGCTATGCCCGTCGAGTTTAAAGGACAATTGTCAGGTGATAAACTTGTCGGTGAGTGGCTAACAGCAGGGGCAAAAGGGATCTCCTTATCATTGACGAAAGAAAAGCCATAATCGCCGAAAGAAGGTGAACGTCCAACATTCAACGTCCAACGTCCAATTATGAATGGAAAGCAATGAACATCCAACATCGAACATTGAACGCCGAATTATGAATGGAAATACAAAGGAGGAAAGATGGTGAAAGAAAAATATGATCTTGAAGAGAGGCTTCTTGAGTATTCAGTACGAATCATAAAGCTTGTTGAACAATTGCCCAATACAAGAGCCGGCAATCATGTCGCTGGACAATTATTGAGATCAGGGACCTCTCCTTATCCAAACCACGGCGAGGCACAAGCTGCCGAATCACCAAAGGACTTTATCCATAAGCTACGCGTTTCATTAAAAGAACTCAGGGAGTCGCAAAGATGGTTGAGGCTTATTCACAAGGTGCCATTAATCGATAAGCCGGAGCTGATAAATGAAATTTTAGGGGAAACGGAAGAACTGATTAAAATATTTGTCACAAGCATCAAGACGGCTGAGAAGAAGAGAAGAACATCCAACATCGAACGTTGAACATTGAATTATGAACGAAAGACTTGTTCGACGTTCTATGTTCAGTGTTCGTTTTAAATTAGATTCAAAATTGGACGTTCAATGTTCGATGTTCGACGTTCATCCTTTTATTAAGGAGAAACAGTATGCTCACCAATTTCCTCAAGGTCACCCTCCGCAATCTTTATCGTGAAAAGATGTATGCAGTAATTAACATTACAGGCTTATCGATTGCCATTGCCTGCTGTATTATCCTTGGCCTCTATCTTAAGAGCGAGCTCACCTATGACAGGCATAACCTTAAACACGAGCGAATTTTTAGAATTGCAATGGAAGCCGATAACAATGGCCAAACAAGATCTTACGGAGCCGCGTCACGAGTATTGGCCCCTTTATTGTCCAGAGAGTATCCGGAGATAGAGTCGTATGTCAGGTTTCGTAGCGCAGGTGAGATATTTCGACATGAAGGGAAAGTTATCCAAGCGATGGGTATATATTATGCGGATGAAGATGTGTTTGAAGTCTTCACCCATGACATCATTTATGGAGATCCAAAGACGGCCCTGTCCGATCCCAATTCCATGGCAATCAGCGAGAGCTTTGCGAAAAGGTATTTTGGCGACGCCAATCCCATTGGAAAGATTATGGCTACAGATACGGAACCGTATAAGATCACCCTAGTCTTTGCCGACTTACCGGAAAACTGTCATATCAGATACGAGATGCTCCTTTCCATGGATCGATTGCAGGTTGATGAAGCCCAGATAAAAGATCTACTATTCTATCCTTTTTTTTTCACGTATTTGTTGATGCCGGAAGGTTATCAGGCAGAATCTTTTCAGGGTAAGGTGGAGTCAATTTACTCTAAGTATGCGGGAGTAGATACGGGTATTAGAGGATGGTTGCAACCTCTGTCAGATATTCATCTGAATACGGAGGTGCAAAGTGACTTGCCCAGAGGCAATAGGCTCCATCTCTACGCAATTACATCAGTGGCCATATTCATCCTTCTGGTGGCCTGTATAAATTACATGAATCTAGCCACAGCCCGGTCCATGAAACGGGGGCGAGAAGTGGGCATGCGAAAAGTACTTGGCGCAACAAGGACTCAATTAATCGCTCAGTTTTTTGGGGAGTCAGTCTTCTTTGCCCTGATTGCCCTGATGATCGGGCTGGCCCTTATAGAAATAGCCACTGCCTTCACTCCAATAAACGATTTGTTGGGCAGGCAGGAGTTAATGAATCTTAGTGATGAGCCGGTCCTGCTGTTGTGGATGTTGGGCCTCAGCCTTGTCGTCGGGCTGATCTCAGGGATTTATCCTGCATTTTACCTCTCTTCAGTTACACCCATCTCAACCTTAACCGGAACAACCCGTACAGGCAAGCAGGGTTTTCACGTGCGGCAGACTCTGGTACTCATCCAGTTTTTCATTTCAATCGCCATCATCGCCTCCACAATCCTCATGGCCCTTCAGATGCGGTATGTGGCCAACAAACCCTTAGGGTTTAATAAAGAAAATCAGGTGATCATCAGATTGGAGGGTGCGGATCTGATTGAAAAGTATCCGATCCTAAAAAACGAGCTGTTAAAAGACAGCCGCATTATGAATGTATCCGGGGCCAACGTCCCACTGGGCGTGGTTGTTGGGTCACATAATTTCTATCTAGAGAATAATGAGGGTGTTATTGGAAGAGAGACACAGGGAATAGATTTCATGAGCATAAAGGAGGATTTCATAAAGACCATGGGAATGGAGCTCGTCGCGGGAAGAGACTTTTCCAGGGAACCACCGACCGATATTGGAAGTTCTGCGCTTGTTAATGAAGCCCTTGTGAAGAAAATGGGATGGAAGGAGCCCCTTGGTAAACGTATACAGTATGGTGGTGAAACGGGGTTTATGAGGGTTATTGGTGTCGTAAAAGACTTCCATTTTCGCTCCCTGCACCGGCAGGTTGAGCCGCTTATTATGCGGAATGTTCAGCTAGATGTTTCTAGCCTACCCCCCGCTCTACGGGCAAAGCAAATAATTTTCCTTAATGTCCATATCTCGGAAGAAGGGATATCAAAGACCCTTGACTACATCAAAGAAGTATTGACAAAGTTTGATCCCGAGCACCCGTTTGAATATAATTTTCTAGACGATACGATAGAGCGACTCTATTTTTCGGAACAACGTTTAATGAAATTGACAGGTATTTTCTCAGGGATTTGCATCCTGATTTCCTGCCTTGGCCTTTTTGGTCTGGCCGCTTTCACCACTGAGCAGCGCACCAAAGAGATCGGCATTCGCAAGGTCCTGGGGGCAACGACCTTTCAGATCATCGTCATGTTATCGCGCAGTATTCTGGTCATTGTCCTGGCGGCTTCTGCCGTCGCGTCATTGGTCGCCTATCTTGCCATTGACGAATGGTTGTCCGGTTTCGCCTACCATACTAGTATTAATCCGTTGGTATTTTTGTTGTCGGCTGTGGGGGCGGCTGCTGTGGCCTTTATCACGGTCGCCTTGCAGTCCTATAAAACTGCACGGGCAAATCCGGTGGAGGCGTTGCGGTATGAATAAGAAAAAGATGAACGTTCAACGTCCAACATTCAACTTTCAACATCGAATGATGAATGGATAAACAAGAATTATAAAAGAGTTTCCATTCAATGGTGGAAGTTTAACGTTGAATGTTAAAATTGCATATTTATGAAGATTGGGTATCAGAAAGGAAACAGGATATGTGCAAAAATATTTCAGTAATATCAGTGTTGGCCGGATTGTTTATGACAGTGGGTTTGGGAGTTGTTATGTCCACAGGGTGTACGCATCTTCGCGGCAAAGAGGATTATAATGTTTTGAAATATGCTCCGGAGACATTGCATCAGATAGAGCCCCTGGAATTAAAGGAAGCGCCAAAGGAAAAGGAAGTTGTCGAGGATAAAAAAAATGAGCCTGCGCCCGCATCACTTGAGATCTCGCTGGAACAGTGCAGGGCATGGGTGCTGGAAAACAACCTCGATCTTAAGGCCCAGCTTATCGCTCCGGCCATTGCAGCCGAGCGTGTAAGTCAGGAGGAGGCGAAATTTGAGTCCACATTTTCTGCTTATGCAGTCTATTCCAAAACAAACCAGCCTTCTCCGATGACGCTTGATATAACAGGGAATCAGGTGGACAACACCTATGCCGATCTCGGGGTTGATATTCCATTGCGAACGGGTGGTGATATAAAGTTAGATTTAATTGATAATAGTGTTAAGACGAACTCAATTTATTCAACAATGAATCCCTATTATGACCCCAAATTATCAGCTTCCATCAGCCAACCCCTTCTTCGTAACGCCGGAAAGCGTGTTAATGAGAACTATATTCGCATCGCGGAATACAGCAGGCAGATCACCGATGCCGAGACCAAACTTAAGGCTATATATATTATAGCTGATGTAGATCGATACTACTGGAGGCTGTATTCGGCCAGGAGGCTCCTGGATGTGCGAAGGCAACAGTATGAACTGGCCAAGGCTCTTTATGATGAGACTGAGGCCTTTGTGAAAGTGGGGACAAAGGCCGAGATCGAGCTGATACGGACAAGGGCTAACGTGGCGGATAATCTTAAAGCTATTATAACTGCTGAGAATAATCTTAAGAATATTGAGCGGTATCTTAAGAAGATGCTTAATAGAACAGGTTTGGATGCGGAGACGGCAACAGTATTGATTCCTGTGACTGAGCCAAACCCTGTTCATTATGAATTCAATACTCAGGAGATGATTGAAAAGGCCATAGAAAACCGCATGGATCTGCTGGCGCTGGAACTGCGGCTCTCTCAGGATTCCGACAATATCAGCTATTATAAAAACCAGACTCTGCCTTCAGTGAACCTTGAATACAAATACAATATGAACGGCCTGGGCGCAACCAGAGGCGATTCATATGATATGCTGAACGATAATACATTTCATGATCACCGCATCACCCTGGGCGTATCCATCCCCATCGGAAATGAGGCTGCAGAGAGCAGGCTTCGCCAGGCCAGGTACGAGCGCATACAACGGCTGGCAAGTCGTGACGCTAAAAAGGCGGAGATAAAATCCGACGTGCTCAACCAGATTGACATGCTGGATGCGAATTGGCAGCAGATACTGGCTGCCAGACAAACAACAATCCTTTTTGATCAACAGTATCAGGCGGAGAAACGCCAGTATGAACTCGGCATGGTCAAATCCACCGACGTGCTGAATGCTCAAACCAATCTTGCCGAAACCCAGAGGAGCGAAATCAGCGCCCTGGTCGATTATCAGATCTCCCTTGTTGATCTTGCCTACGCGACCGGCACACTGCTGGGTGCGGCAAAGGTGGAATGGGCGCCATATGTGCCGGGGGAATGATGTTAAGCAGTCGGCTGGATAGCTTTGTTGGGCCAATCTTCAACTGTGAAGGATTGACCAAGATTCCTGAAATTGCTGAACTCATGTTTTTTCAGCTTGCTTCTGATTTCTTCAAATGCCTTAATGATTTGCGATGGAGGACCTGTAAAGAATATCCCTGATATGAATACATTCGTATCAAGGACAATTCTCATTTCTTTCTGCCCCTGGCTTTTAAAATGG
>Ga0209287_10000507_pt1 | contig 22813 bp, 16 predicted proteins | sample PPLLak3cmMay2015_2_FD_187255 | JGI IMG/M metagenome (GOLD analysis project Ga0209287, IMG submission 187255) | Freshwater sediment microbial communities from Prairie Pothole Lake near Jamestown, North Dakota, USA - PPLs Lake P8 Core (1) Depth... | ecosystem: Environmental > Aquatic > Freshwater... | reverse complement strand
ACGCAAAGTTCGCAAAGCAAAAACGCAAAGTTCGCAAAGGGCTAGTATATATAGCCTCTTGCGAACTTTGTGAAATACTTTGTGCTCTTAGTGGTTTAGTCTTTTATTTTCTAAATCTCCTAATAAACGCCTCCACTTCCGGAACGCCTCCTTGGTAAATCAAATATCTGCTATAGTTTTTTTTTCATTATTAACCGAGAAAAAAACCTAAATTCAATAGGTCGCAGCGATGCTGCTTCTGGCTAAAATATAATCGTCTATTCTACAAATAGTTCGCAGCGATGCTGCTTTTCTATAGTCGCATAGCGACGATCTATTTGTAGTAATTAGAGTAAAATCAAATTTAAGCCCCATTAGGCCTGCCTGCCGCCTGCCTGCCGGTAGGCAGGGTAGGCAGGGGCGACCTATACATTGAATGCAGTAATATCAAGTATTTCATGAATAATATAAAATTAAAGTCGGTCAGTAATGTTTTATTTTATAAAATAGTCTGAATTTGTCTTATGCCTTAAACCAATGGAGATTTCAGGATTTTTACTAGCTGATCCCCAAACTTATACTTCAAATCTTCAATGTTATTATAGATTGTTGGGAAATGCCCTAAATCAATAAGTTTTTGTTTGAAGTTAAGTAGCGTATTTATTTCAGGAGTAATTTTATTCATATTTATGGGTGAATCTTTAAAGTAGGTATAAACTAGGGGTTTACCACCAACTTTAAATGTGCCAAATGCTTTATCGAACTCCTCTTCTGTATATTTTCCAACCTTAGTATGGAAAAGGCTTACAAAAATATCACAACCTTCAATTGCCTTATTGTATTCATCCTGTAAACGGGTTGCAGACATGGCATCAATAAAGTCCTCCCATATTATTAGGTCTAAGAATATTCCTTGATTTATATATTCTTTATTCTTTCGACTTATGAATTTCTCGAACTCACTACGATCTTCTGATAGTTCAGCGGAGGATGCTAAGAATATTTTTATTGTATTCGTTCTTATTTCAGGTTTAGGTTCAATGGGTTTCTTGTTTCCCTCTCTATCAAAATCGTCTGGAGGGTAAACTTCATCGATCATCTGGTGGATATCCACACGTTGTTTGCCTTTAGTACAAAAAACCTCTTTTTCACGCACCTCTATATAGGTTTGCAAATCCTCAAATGGGTAATAGTTTGGGGTAGGGTTTTTCTCACATACTGGACAGTTGCAGACCACCATCTCCGAAAACTTAATGTACGGGAATGTATTCTTATGTATATGCTCAACCTCACGACGTATGTTACGGAGAAATTGCTGGCGTTTATGCAGATCCGATCCACTAATCCGAATTCCTATAAATTTAATACCCTCCTGTGTGGTCTCCTGTTGCAGTATCTCTGCAATACATCCATCTTCGCGGAATAGCGCCCCAGTAAACCACACCTTCCCTTCCTCGATATACTCGTGCATTCGTACAATCAAACGGCTTAGCAACCCCTCTGGCATAAAGGGGTACTGGTAACGGAAGCGGAGGCTATTTAATGTTTCAAATTCATAATCAGGTCTTCTGTCGGGAAGTTTCATGGGAACGATAAAATAACCCGGTCTATTCTGTAGTGGATAGCATACCTCAAAACGGTTCTTAAGCATTAAATTTAGTAGGTAGTTGCACTCAGTCTGATCATAAGCTTGGATGTGTTTTTTGTCGCATTGCTTTCCCTGCCAATGCTTGTAAAGGTCATCTTTACTAAATTGTCCGTTTCTATCTATAATTACGGTATCACTCAAGGCATCGTAAATGGCATGGGTAATCCAGTTAGGATCAAGGAAAACAGTATTCTGTAGGGTTTCCTCATTGTAGTTTAGAGCAAAACCAATTTTATGAAAGTACTCCAAGAGGAATTTAACCTCTTTGGGTTCTTCAAGACCATTATTGTAGCAAATCTCTTCAAATTCTTTTAGCGTGATATGCTTTTTTTGTAAAACCTCAATCTCTTGACGTATAGGTTTCCATGGTTTAAGAGTTGGCTGACCAACAATTGGTAGCTCCGATAATTTTGCCGCCAGCTCCCGAATTAGACTATCCCACCTATGGTTTAGGTTTCCAAAGTCAATTTCTCCAATATCTAGTATTTTCAGTTCTGAGAATGTTTCCTTATAGAGTTTAGCATCAAATGGAATAACAGTATCCTGTCCCTTGTGTCTGTTTAGTAAAACCAACACAGGGCTGTTTTTGCCTAGTAATCCAATTATATGAAACCAGTATCCGTAACGGGTTTTACCACTACGTCCATCGGTTAGTAGAACATATACCGAATCGTCGGTAAGAAAGTACTGGTGGAGCATATACTGTATATCCTGCCCCCCAAAATCCCAGATATGTGCTTTGATATCAGGTAAACCTTTTGTTGGATGTTTAAATGACCTGTTTGACTTTACCTCAACCCCCAAAGTTGAGGGTTGTTCTCTTTCGGGTAAAGGGACACGGTGCTTTTTATTGAAAAGTAATTCCATTAGAGTGGTTTTACCCGCATCGGGTTCACCTATAATTAGAATTTTTGCTTCGTAAGCTTTTTCTGTTTTATACTTTTCTGCCTGTCTAAAATATTCCAATATTGCCTCAAAACCTTCCTCTACAATTTCTTTAGGAGGTATTACAATTGGATTTTCGTCTAAATCGAGTGAAGTGATGCCTTTTAACTCTTTCAGAAAAGAAACATCACTTAAACTATTGTAACTTAAATTAAGCGAAGTGATGCCCTTGAGTTCCTTTAGAAATGAGACATCGGTTAGCTTATTGTAACTTAAATCAAGCGAAGTTATGCCCTTGAACTCCTTTAGAAATGATACATCGGTTAAATTATTGTTCCTTAAATCGAGCGAGGTTATGCCTTTGAACTCCTTGAGAAATGAATAATTTTTAATCCCTTTATTATCACTTAAATCGAGAGAAGTAAGACCTTTTAGTTCTTTTAGAAAAGAGATATTTTTTAAATTAGAACAACTTAAATTGAGAGATGTTAGACCTGTGGACCCCTTTAAAAAAGAATAATCCTTAATCTCTTTATTATTACTTAAATCAAGTGAAGTAAGACCTTTGATCTCCTTGAGAGAAGAGACATCGCTTAGCCTATTATTTCTTAATTCGAGCGAAGTAATACCTTTTAGTTCCTTGAGAAATGAAATGTTGCTTAAATTATTGTAACTTAAATCGAGCGAAGTCAATCCTTTAATCTCTTTGAGAAAAGAAACATCGCTTAACATATTTTTCCGTAAATTGAGCGAAGTAAGGCCTTTGATCTCTTTGAGAGATGAGGCATCGCTTAACCTATTGTAACTTAAATCGAGCGAAGTAAGACCTTTGATCTCTTTGAGGGATGAGATACCGCTTAACTTATTGTAACTTAAATCGAGCGAAGTAAGACCTTTGAACTCTTTGAGAAAAGAGATGTCTATTAAACTATTGCTCGTTAAATCGAGCGAGGTAAGGCCTTTTAGTTCTTTGAGAAATGAGATTTTACATAAACTATTGTTCCTTAAATTGAACGAAGTAAGACCTTTGAACTCTTTGAGAAAAGAAACATCGCATAAACTATTTGAACTTAAGAATAGCGAAGTTAAACCTTTTAGCTCTTTAAGAAAAGATACCTCACTTAATCTATTATCACTTAAATATAGCGAGGTAAGGCCTTTGAGTTCTTTAATGAAAGAAAAATCTTTAATCTCTTCATTATCCCTTATATCAAGCGAAATAAGACCTTTAAGTTCTTTGAGAAAAGAGACATCGCTTAAATTATTAGAACTTATATCAAGCGAAGTGATGCGCTTGAGTTCCTTGAGAAATGATACATCGCTTAAACCGTTAGCACTTAAATCGAGCGAAGTGATGCCCTTAAGTTCCTTGAGAAATGAGATATCGCTTAAGAAAACATTTTTAAGCCTTAGCTGGTTGAGGGACTTAAAACCTGTCAGATAATTTTGAGGGAGTAGAAAGACAGGAGAGAAATCAAGGGCAAGACCAATGACATCTCCATTGGGGTTGGTGCTATAGTTACGTGTACCATTATCATATAGAGCCTTAAATACATAATCAGTACCCAACTTCTCAATGGGTACATGGTGCAGCTTAAAGCCAAAGGTTTCTTCTATAAAGTGGATACGTTCTAGGTCTGTCATGATCCAATGGATATGATTAAATAGTATGCAATAATCATGCTTACTGTAAGTAGTAATGCAATTTAATAAATTCTGCTGGAATTTAATCTGATAATAAGTAAATAGTTTAGAAATGGGTGGGTGTGCTGTTATAAAGTTTACAATACTCTTAGGTTCACGCAAAGTTCGCAAAGCAAAAACGCAAAGTTCGCAAAGGGCTAGTATATATAGCCTCTTGCGAACTTTGTGAAATACTTTGTGCTCTTAGTGGTTTAGTCTTTTATTTTCTAAATCTCCTAATAAATGCCTCCACTTCAGGAACACCACCTTGGTATATCAAGTATCCATTATAGGGTTCCCGTGGGGTAATCTCATCGTTGATTGGGGTAAGCATTAACCGTTTAACCTCTTCGCGGTCGTTGGTTTGGCCAAGAACCCAGCCCAATTTGATGTAGGCTGTTTCGGGTATCATATTTTCAAGAGGAATAATTCCTTTGGCCATTAGGTCGCGACCAGTATCGTAAACGTACATATGTACAAAACCCCAAAGGGTTTGTACGGTCATAAATACATGAACTCCTTTTTTATAGGCTCGTTCAATGGCTGGATAAAGCGGTTTGTTGATATGACCAAGCCCTGTACCCGCAATGATAATTCCTTTATAGCCACTTTCAACTAAAGAATCAATAATATCGGGCTGCATGTTGGGGTAGTAATAGACAATCGTTACTTTCTCTTCGAAGAAAGGAAGAATCTTAACCTTTCTATCCTTGCGGCGGTGGTTATACTCCTCTTTGATGGGTTTCACACCGGCTCGGCTAACCGTTGCAACGGGAGTGTCGCCAATGGTACGGAATGTGCTTCGGTAGGAGGAGTGCATCTTACGTACACGTGTTCCCCTGTGTAGGAAACCGTATTCGTCGGAGGTTGGACCAAACATACAAACCATTACCTCAGCAATGTCGGAATGACCTGCAGCGGTTGTGGCGTGCATTAGGTTTAGCGCAGCATCGCTGCTAGGACGGTCGGAGCTACGCTGTGAGCCTACCAAGACGATTGGAACAGGTGAGTTCTGAACCATAAATGTAAGCGCAGCAGCGGTATGGCTTAGGGTATCGGTTCCGTGACCGATAATTATACCATCAATACCGTTTTCAATCTCTTTACCAATGGCAATCGCTAGAGCTTTATACTGCTCAGGGCCCATATTCTCGCTGAATACGGCAAAAAGTTTCTCTGTTGTAAGGTTACAGATATCGGCCAATTCAGGTACTGCACCGTATAGTTCTCCAGGTGAGAACGCAGGGATTACAGCGCCTGTTCTATAATCGAGACGTGATGCGATGGTACCACCCGTTCCTAAAAGTTTAACTTTAGGTAAATTTGGGGTAACCGGGAACTCCTTTTCGGGAATCTTGTAAGTAGCCTTAAAGTACCCAGTTTCCTTCATCCCTTTAATGGTAACGATATCGATACCAATATTGTAACCAGTTTCGATTTTAAGCACGATATGCTGATCGTCGTCGTTCTCAGAACGAGGTAGAACGGTTCCCTTAAATTCGCCACGGGTTGTATCAATTATTGCTTTTCCCCATACACGAACGTTATATTTTTTAAGCACTTCAAGTGCTTTGCCTTTATATCCTTGAAAAAAATCTTCCATTGTATCTGAATTTTCAAATTATAATTACGCTTGTTTTGCAAGCTTTTTCTCGATGCTTTTCTGTAAATCCTTCAGGTCAACATTGCCTAAGGCCTGACGGTTTAGCTGACCCATTACCCAGTTCAAGGCTATCTTAGGGGAATCATTTTTCGAGACCCTAATTTCACGGAATTTTTCGAGCAGGTAATCGATGGGAGCAAGCATTTCATCCTTTGTGCGTCGCTTAAAGTTCAGGCTTGTAAGCACCGAGTCGAAATCCATATTCGGGTGCTGGTAAATGGTTGGGAGCATCAGCTTAGCGATCGATGGTTGGAGTTTTTGCTTATTGAGGAACTCGAACATCTCAACAATTCTGTTGTAGGTGAAATCGTTATGCTTATCAAGTTTTCCTTCAACGAATTTCAGCTTATGCCCAAGAAATGTTCCAGCAGATCGACCCGATACGCCCAATTTTACTAGTTGTTCAATTACAGGTACAAGGTTTTTCTTAAGCAGATAGGTGTAAGTGTCGGATGGAATATTCCAATCCTTCATTTGTTTATACCTATCGGCAATATCCATGGGGATTCGCTTTTTAAGCATATCGATATAGCTTTCCTCAAGGGGGATTGGGGCAGAATCGGTATCGGGGTACATCCTATCGGCACCGGGCAATACCCTTTCGAAAAGGGTTGTTCCGTCGGCCATTGGGCGGCGTGTTTCGCGCGGAACGCCATCAAATGCCATGCTACAACGCTCTTGGATAACCTCTAATGCGGTAGGAATATCGCTTTCGATGCCCCAGAACAGTAAAATAGCATCGTCATCAGAAGCATTGAGGACTCTTGATAATGTTTCTAGGTCTTTTGCGTTGAGTGGAATATCTAAGTCCTCTGAGCTGGTGATGTTGGGCTTCTCAATCCCTGCAATTACTTTTAACCTATCGCTCAGCTCGTTAGCAAAACACTTTCCGGGTTGAGTAAAATGCGAAAGAATTCCTTTGAATTGGGGCAGGCATATTGCAATCACCTTATAACCTTCATCAACATAGCTCATTACCAGCTCATTTTCAATACCAACCTCACGAGGGTCGATTTTTACATGTTTCATCTGCCATTTAGCAGGTGTTTTAACCTTTTCGAGTAGCAGCTTACGAACGTTTAGCAGCGCCCATTGACGGAAGCATTCGTTATGCGAAAGTTCAGGAATCCACTTGAGGTGCGATACACCCTTGATTTCAACCCTAGTTCCCCCCTCGCAGCTTACGTTGGTATCCTGACGGGCTGCACCCATACCTGTGCGAACCTTGCCTGTGCTGCGGTTTAAAAAGCGAATGTATTCGCCCGCTTCACGAAGTTCATCGGGTGTTAGGCAGTCGGGGTGGGTAACCGTTTCGATTAATGGCATACCCAACCTATCCGTTTTATATATTCTTTGGTGCCCTATGTCAGAAATCTCACGACATGAGTCCTCTTCGATGCTCAGCTGAATTAACCCTACCTTTTTGTTTTTAAGCTGAATCGATCCTTCTACACCTAGAATAGCCGTGCGCTGAAACCCAGTGGGAATCGATCCATCGAGGTACTGCTTGCGGGTGATATGAACCTCCCCAACGATATTGAGCTTGCTTAGTAGCGATATTTCTAGGGCGTACTCCAGTGCCTCACGGTTAATTGGGAAAGGAGGAGTATCGTCAATCTCGTATGTACAGGTGGTTTGGTTATGAATACGGTAGGTAATATCCTTGCGGGTTTTGAACTCCATAAGCGCAGTGCCATCGTATTCACCCATTTCGCTAAGCGTGGGTCGCATATGGCGGATAATTTCAGCATGGTAATCGTTGCTATCGTGAAATATACCCGCAGGGCAGCGACAGAAAAGTTTCTTTTTTGTTTTTATCTGCTGATGCACTTCGAGGCCCGACTTAAACCCAATACGCTTGTAATCTTCGGGCTTTGCTTTCTTTCGGCTAACGTAGCCGATTACTTTCATTGTGTTCTGGTAGTTCTTATGTGGGTCGAACTTTTTAGTAGGAGATGAATTTTTTTTCATGCTAATTCAGCTTATTGTTGTGAAAAACATCCAAAAATAGGAAGCCCTAAATTAGCTTTGTTTCTTGTGATTGCAAAATAAGAAATCAACAACAGCTGATAAGTTATAAACTAGCCCGCTTTATTCACACCTGAGCCCAGCGAAAGGTATGAATGCGCTATGGATTTTGGGTCGTAAAGCAGGAACCGAGCGATAGCGAGCTCACGTAAGTAAACCCCGATTAAGGGCTGTTCAAATTTGGGAAGTCCTAACGCATCCAAATTTGCGGCAGTCCTTAATCTTCAGAATTATTATGAACCGGAGCCTGCCTAAATACTAATCGAATTTAATGGTTTTCTCAGGGCTTATCCTCGATATCACCATCGATGGGACAACTAGCATGGCGATGGTTACAACGAATGTTCCGATGTTCAGTAGTAGGATATGGATTACATTAAGGTGGATAGGAACGGTGGATAGGTAATAGCTCGCCTCATCGAGCTTAATGATACCGAATTCCTTTTGGATGATACAGATAGCAAGCCCTATCAGATTCCCGAATATTAGTCCACGTATTACGATAATCCCCGATTGGATAAGAAAAATCCTTCGGATTAGCGGATTGGCAGCACCCATTGCTTTTAGAACTCCAATCATCTTGGTTCGTTCAAGGATAATAATCAGAAGCCCCGATATCATATTGATACCTGCGACTACAACCATAATTACGATAAGGATTATGGCGTTAATATCTTGAAGACCAAGCCAATCGAATATGGTTGGGTACTTTTCAATAATATTTTGAACCTTTAACCTTGAGCCGTCTTCGAAGAAGACTAGCCCTGCAATATCGTCAACCTGTAGGGTCATGTCTTCTATATTATCAAAATCGTCAACCAGAATTTCAAATCCTGAAATTTGATCTTCTTTCCAATCGTTCAATTTTTGAATATGTCGAATATCGCCGAGAATGAACACCTTATCGAATTCGCTCATCTTCGTATCGTAGATGCCCGAAACCGTAAACAGCCTTTGCCTCGGTGGGTTTTGCACAAAGAACATGGCATACTTGTCGCCAACTTTAAGCCTAAGAAGCAACGCAAGTGATTTTGATATTAGCGTTTTATTGGTGGTAACGGTATCGGAGAGTTCGAAAACTTCACCTTCGACTAGGCTTCGTTTAAAAAACCCCCAATCAAAATCAGGCCCAATCCCTTTAATGACAACTCCTTGAATATCGGTATCGGTTTTTATTATTCCTGGCTTTAAGGCGAATATCTGAACATGATGTATTCCATTAATGGCTTTTACTTTAGGAAGGCAATCCTGATTCTTGCTAATGGGTTGAGTCTCGTAGGAGCGATTTCCATCGTAGTTTAGAATTTGGATATGGCTTCCAAAACCGATGGTTTTCTCGCTAATCTCCTTCTTGAAACCTGTAACCACAGCAATGGAAATTATCATTATCACCAAGCTTAGCGCAACGGCAACGGTGGTAATGCGGATGAACGGGCGCGATAGGCTGCTGCCGCTGCTCTTGCTCATCAGGCGCTTTGCTATGAAGTTTTCGATGCTCAATTGTTTCAGTTAGTTTGCGAATTTAAGGAAAATATATGTGTGGATTGCAAATTCATGCTACAAAGAGAGCTTTACTTAATGTCTCTAAGAAAACTCCAAATTTCCTACCTGCCGGCAGGCAGGCAAAAATCAAATTACAAATAAAACCCACATAATAAAATCTATAATCTCAAAACTGTTAGATTATTAGGCACATATATAATTGGGGGGGGTGATTGTTTTTTGAGTTTTGGTATTTGGAATTTCAGGTTTATTGAGTTTTCTTAGTAGCACTAGTTAAGGAATTTAACGCTAGCATGTCCTGCGGACTATGCTAGGTTAATAAACCTTCCAACCCAGCCGTGCGGGGTGGAGAGTTGATTTAAAAAACGCTAAACGACATTGGATAATGTATTTTGTAACTATTCAGCAGTAATCGAATTGAACAAAAACCTCGGACCTGCTCGCCGTACTTAGGCAGGCGTTTCTCTGTGGTGAATAGTTACTGTATTTTCATTTCGTGTCGTTAAATTAAATTGGCCATAACGGTTCTGTGGTTGGAAATGCTAGGGAGTTAACCGCCAGCATCCTTACCCCCGTTCGAGCGTAGCGAGCTCACGAGCCATGCGAGTAAACGCAGAGTATGCCAGTTCGTTCCATTATCAGCCATAGCCAAGCGAAGGCTGACCTGCATGACACCCTTCTGCCATACACTGCTACTGCACTCGTTCTTTGGATTAAACCTAAATGATACATATCATCATATCTTATTGCTTTTGTTGCTTGTTATGCAGTAACTTGAACAAATGTTTTGCAATTGAATTTTTCCAATACATAAGCAAAAATTAACATTTCTTCCCTTGAATCTGCATTTATGAAAAATCAGGACAACAGTAAGGGATTGCTCATTATTGAGTTGCAGGAGTTACAACAGAAGTATAACTCTTTAGAGGGATTATTCAATAAAGTCGTTACTGAGAGTGAGCTGGTAGCGAATAAGCTAATCATTGCCAACAAAGAGCTTACCTACCAGAACAAAGAGAAAGAAAAACGTGCTGCTGAGTTAATCATAGCCAACAAAGAGCTGGTTTTTCAAAACGAAGAAAAAGAAAAACGTGCAGCGGAGCTAATCATTGCCAACAAAGAGTTGGAGGCATTTTCATACTCGGTTTCTCATGACTTGCGTGCACCCCTGCGTCATATTAATGGTTATGTTGACTTGCTTTTGGGTCGTTTTAGCGATTCCCTTCCTGACAAAGCAAAGTATTACTTAAATAACGTAGCCGATTCGTCTCGTCAAATGGGTACGCTAATTGATAATTTACTGCAATTTTCACGTACAGGCCGTCAAGAAATGCGGCTCGCTTACCTAGACATGAATATCATTGTTCTAGAAGTTTTAGAAACGATAAATTTGGATAACCATGAACGGAATATCCAATGGCAAATTGACAAATTGCCGCATGTTTATTGCGACCATGCTTTGATGCGTTTGGTTTGGACAAACCTGCTAAGTAATGCGGTTAAGTTTACAAGTACTAGAGAAAAAGCAATTATTGAGATAAACGTTCTCGATGAAAAAGAGGAATTTGTTTTTGCTATTCACGATAATGGCGTGGGTTTCGATATGCAATATGCTCAAAAATTATTTGGCGTTTTCCAACGCATGCATCCTTCCGATGAATTTGAAGGAACAGGCATTGGACTTGCCAATGTCCACAATATTATTTTACGGCACGGAGGGCGCACTTGGGCTCAAGCCGAATTAGACAAAGGAGCTTCATTTTATTTTTCAATACCTAAAAACAAGGAGGATTAAGAATGGTTGAATTAAGAACAATTCTGTTGGCAGAAGACAATCGGAAAGATGTAGAATTAACCCTTGAAGCGATGGCAGAAAATAATCTGGCCAATCTTATTATTGTGGTAAAAGATGGGGTTGAGGCGTTGGAATATCTACGCTGCCAAGGAAAATTTAAGCTTCGCAAAGCAGGCAATCCTGCTTTAGTTTTGCTCGATATTAAAATGCCCCGAATGGACGGCATTGAGGTGCTTCGCAATATTCGAAGTGACAATGCGTTTAAAAGAATTCCTGTGGTTGTTCTCACTTCTTCCCGTGAGGAGAACGATTTAATCAACACCTATGATTTGGGCGTAAATGCATACGTGGTAAAACCAGTAGATTTCAAACAGTTTATTGAAGCCGTGAAGCAAATAGGTAGTTTCTGGGCAGTTTTAAACGAATTACCACCCGAAAAGAGTTTTTAGTATGGAAAATATAGTAGAATCAAATACCTTGTTAAATGTTCTGTGTCTCGAAGATGATTTAAAAGATGCTGAACTAATAAATGAAATGCTTGTAGATGCAGGTTATCTGGTTAGCATGGACATTGCTGAAGGAGAAAGGGAGTATGCAGAATTCTTAAAGGGTAGGAACTATGACATTATCCTTTCTGACAATTCATTGCCCGGTTTCGATGCATTCTCAGCGCTCAGATTGGCTCTTGCGCTGAAACCCGAAATCCCCTTTATTTGTGTGTCAGGTACAATTGGCGAAGAAAAGGCAGTTGAATTGCTTAAACACGGGGCATCAGATTATGTGCTTAAGGATAGGCTGGGGAGGCTTGCCTTTGCAGTAAGCTGGGCTTTGGAAGGGGCACAGAATAAAAAGGAGAAACAAAAAGCGGAACAAGAATTAATCATTGCGAATAAAGAGCTTATCTTTCAAAACGAAGAGAAAGAAAAACGTACGATAGAGTTACTCAAAGCCTTAGAACACGCTGAAGAAAGCGACCACCTAAAAACTGCCTTCCTGCACAACATCTCTCACGAGATTCGTACACCCATGAACGCAATTGTAGGATTCTCCGCATTACTTTGTGAGCCCGATTTACCTCACGAAAAATATAAACATTTCACCGATATCATTATTCAAAGCAGCGACCATCTTCTATCAATAATTTCCGATATAATTAGTATTGCAACCCTAGAGGCTGGCCAGGAGAAAATTTCCGAGAAAGAAATTGATTTAAACTCTACCCTAAAATCAATGCATGAGCAGTTTCTGCAAAAAGTTTCCGTGAAAACTGAATATCTTAACCTGAAATGCCTTTTGCCGGAAAGTCAATTAAGCATAATATCCGATGAAACGAAGCTCGTTCAGGTACTTTCTAATCTTATCGGCAATTCGTTAAAATTCACGAAACAGGGATATGTTAATTTTGGGTATTTAGTGAAAGAAAGCGTACTCGAATTTTTTGTTGAGGATACGGGTATCGGCATTCCACCTGAAATGCACCAAGAAATTTTTAATCGCTTTCGTCAGGTTGACGGCACTGCACAACAATTCGGAGGTTCGGGCTTGGGTTTGTCAATCTCAAAAGCTTACGTGGACCTTATGGGCGGAAAAATGTGGCTGAGTTCTGAATTAGGTAAAGGGTCAACGTTCTATTTCACCATCCCATACAAACGAACACAGAATATACCTTTATCGGACAACCAATCCGTTGACAAAATAAAAACCGAATTTAAAACAGCCAAAACCCTTTTGATTGCTGAAGATGAAGATTCTAATTTTCTGCTATTAGAGCAAATCCTCTCAGGATTAAATATCAATATCATTCGGGCTGTGAATGGTATTGAGGCTGTTAATATTTGCAAAACAAATCAGGGTGTTGATTTAGTATTAATGGATATAAAAATGCCTTTGATGAATGGCTATGAAGCTACAAAACAGATAAAGAGTTTTATGCCCAATCTACCTGTTATAGCCCAAACAGCTTATTCAACTAATTTAGATAAGAATAGAGCTTTAGAATGTGGCTGCAAAGATTTTATTAGTAAACCTATAAATCGAGGGCTCTTAATTTCCAAAATAAAAGCGCAGCTGTACATACCATCAACCTAGTGAAAGCACAATGAGACTTTATACTGAAGAATGTTTAACTGAGATTCGCCGATTCGTTATTTTAAGTCACTACTGACCGACTAAAATGTTACATAATTCATGAAATACTTGATATTACTACATTCAATGTATAGGTCACCCCTGCCTACCCTGCCTACCGGCAGGCAGGCGGCAGGCAGGCCTAACGGGGCTTGATTTTCGGGTTAATAAAAATTACTACAAATAGGTCGTCGCTCTGCGACTTTAAAAAGCAGCATCGCTGCGAACTATTTGTAGAATAGATGATTATATTTTAACCATAAGCAGCATCGCTGCGACCTATTGAATTTAGATTTTTTCTCGGTTAACAATGATTTTAAGTATTTTCTAATGACGAATTTGGGTTTAATTGAACCTTTGTTAAAACAGGAAATAGGGACGCTTATCCCTATTTCCTGTTTCTATACCCTTAAAAAAGGAATCTATTTTCTCCCGAAATCGGCTGGTATTTCACCCCAAATCGGCGTGTCCCATTTTAGAATTGCATTTTTCCAAATATTCTCCTTGAGCCATTTCTCAGCTCGCTCAATCAGCTCGAAGAGAATCTCATTTTCCGATGATTTAATGAGCTTTGTGTTAGCTTTCCGATTGCGAACCCATGCCAAAGCGGTCATTGAATCGGTGTAAATGGGCAAACTGCTCTTTTCTCGTTTAAGCAATGCAAGGGCGTGAACAATAGCAAGGAACTCCCCAACATTATTGGTTCCATCGGGGTACGGACCCTGATGAAAGATTAACCTTTTGGTTTGGGCATCAACCCCCTGATATTCCATATCACCAGTTATGGTGTTGCATGCCGCATCAACGGCAACTGATGGAAAAACCGGTTTAGGTTGGTTTTCATCGATTCCAAAGAGTGCTTTGCTCTTAGTCCTTTTGGTTTTATAGCTATCGTAAGTGCTGTTATAGGCATTTTCAGCGGCAACTCGTGTGGGGAATCCCTTGAACCTTGCGTTCGGGTAGTTTTTTATCTGCTTTTGGCACTCATCCCATGATTCGTAAATACCGGGTGTTAAACCCGACCACACAACGTAAAACTTACTGATTCTTGCCATTTAATCTCCTTGATTTGTAGGGTTATTCAAAATCGGGGTAAAGTAGATATTTTTTTCGAATCTGTTTGAATTCTCTCAACGGTTTCGCCCAACTTCTGCTGATTGTTTCCGAGTCTAACCCTTGTTCAATCTGTCTTTTTAGTTCGGGAGTACCCGATAGGTTAACGAAGAATTTGTTGAAGAAGGACTTTTTATCGTCAAACATCTTGTATGCGAATATTAGCCATTCGAGGTTGATATTCGGGTTATCGTGGAAATACTTCTGCGAGTATTCGCGAAGGTCGAATCCATTGCACACCTGATCCTTGTAAGGTGGATTTTTGCTTGCACCAACCTTTTCAACGGGTATATAGGAGTAGCCTGTTTTTGGCAACATGGGATGACCAAAAATCTGAAATGGAAAATCGGTTCCTCTCCCAACGCTGATGCAAGTCCCCTCAAAAAAACCAAGTGAAGGGTAAAGCAGAACGGCTGTTTGGTTTGGAAGATTTGGTGAAGGGCGAATGGGTAGCTGATAGATCAATTTATGATCGTAGTTTTTACATAGAATGACCTTCAAATCGCATCGAACGCCGTTTTTTAGCCAATTTTCGCCATTAACCATTTGGGCATATTCGCCAATGGTCATCCCATGAACCAACGGTACGGGGTGCATCCCAACAAAGGAACGATAGGCTGTATCGAGCATTGGTCCATCGATATAAAAACCGTTTGGGTTAGGCCTATCCAATATGATAACACTTATTCCTATTTCCGCACAGGCCTCCATAACATAGTGCATAGTGGAGATATAGGTATAGAAGCGTACGCCAACATCCTGCATATCAAAGATAATCATGTCAATCCCTTTTAAGTCCTTAGGGGTCGGCTTTTTATGGCTTCCGTAAAGCGAAATTAGCGTGAGGCCTGTTCTTTTATCAACCTGATTTTTTATTATTTCCCCTGCATCACCCTCTCCACGGAAACCATGTTCGGGGCAGAAAATCTTCTTCACCTTTATTTTCAGGCTCATCAGGCTGTCCACAAGATGTGTTTTACCAATGGTCGATGAATGATTGGCTACAACGGCTATTCTCTTATGTGCTAGCAGAGGGATGTACAGATCGGTTTGCTCTGCTCCTGTTTGCAGCGCATCCTGCTGTGCAAATACTGAATTACCTAAAAGTAGGACAATTACAAGGGTAAGTATGAAACGCATTCTGATATTAGATGTTTAAAATTATTTACTAAAGTAGGGAAAAATGAGGAAACAAAAGCAATCAATCTTAAAATGGGCAGATTTACAATAACGTGAACTCAACGTAAGAAGCAACTTAACTACTTGTTTATTATCATTATATCCTTAATGATTAATTGGAATAGTGGAAAAATGGAATATTGCCTGCCTGCCGCCTGCCTGTAGGTAGGCAGGGTAGAAAAATGTTAGAAGAAACCCCATTATTGACTTCGTCGTCCGGCAGTTGCCGGATCGCTCCAGTTCCACTGTCCCACCATTCCAATTCCAAATGAAAAATTTGTAACAAATTACATTTTAGAGCATTACCACTATTTCTTAGATCGAACTCATGTTACAATAGATATTTGTTAGAGCATTGAAGAGTAGTGCAATTTTTTAAAATGGTATTCATCCATTTTTTTAAACGGTAATCTCTTTATAATCAATGGTCGTCTTTTTTTATTCTCCCTATTGGTTTTTTATACTTTGCTTTAATTTTTGAATATTAATCAATCCCTCAACTACTATGAAAAGGTTTTTAATCGTTCTAATTGGGTTTTTGTTTTCAACAAATCTACTCTCTCAGGAAACGCAAGATGTAGTTTATTTAAAGGATAGTACTATAATTAGAGGCAAGATAGTTAAAATGGTTGTTAACGAATTTGTAACAATAAGAACTCTTGATGAATCTTCTCTATCATATAAATTTTCTGAAATTGAAAAATTAACACAAGAACCATTTAAGGCTGACTTGGATGAATATGGCGGTAAGTATTCAATTGGGATTGCAGTAGGGGGTGCTGGGCTTATCGGTGTTCCCTTTAGATATTACCCAACTAAAAAATTTGCTTGGGAATTAGGTTTATATTCTCGATTTATATCAAAAGTAGATATCCTAGAAGGATATAGTTTCTATAATCAAATAAATATTCATGGTGGTACAAATATTTTTTTCAATAAATTTTATAAGGCCAAAAGGGGAAAAATCAAATTAAATGGATTAGCTATTAAATCAACACAATCATTAAACGTGATTCCAGAAACTTCATTTTATTTTGGCTGGGCGCATGAGAGTTTTAGAATTGAAAAAAGGAAAAATAGTTCGTTTATTTTAGAATTAGGTTTTGGTTTAAATAAAATTTGGAACGATTCAAGAAGTTTATATTCTAATAATAGCAGTATTCAACCATCAGGCTATTTTAAAATTCAATGGAGTTGGTATTTTAAGAGTAGTAAAAGGTAATAGCGATGGCAATATTCATTTCACATTTGAATAAAAGAAGTCATGGTATGTTTACCATGACTTCTTTTAAATGATTTTTTTATTTTCTAGTTAGTTCTTCCAGGATACTGCTTTAATCCCTCTTCTAGGCATTTCATAGCATTCTTTAAATCATCAATTTTAAGAACGTATGCTATACGTACCTCATTTTTACCTGCCCCGCACGTTGAATAAAACCCTGTGGCAGGGGCAATCATAACCGTTTGGTTGTTGTACTCAAAGCTGTCGAGCAGCCATTGGGCAAACTTATCGGAATCATCGATGGGAAGCTTTACAACGGTGTAGAAGGCTCCCCTTGGTTTTGGGCAGTAAACACCCTCCATCTTGTTTAGGGCTTCAACCATATAGTTACGACGCTCGATATACTCGTTATAAACCTCATCGAAATAGCTCTTTGGTGTGGTTAATGCAGCCTCAGCAGCAATCTGACCATATGAAGGAGGCGATAATCTTGCTTGAGCAAATTTCATTGCAGAAGCAACCACCTCTTTATTCAAAGAGATGAGCGCACCAATTCTTACACCGCACATGCTATAACGTTTCGAAACAGAATCCAATAGGATTACATTGTTTTCAAGCCCTTTTAACATCATTGCTGAGAAATGGGTAACGCCATCGTAGCAGAATTCACGGTAAACCTCATCTGAGAATAGGTACAGGTCGTACTTCTTGATGATGGTTGCGAGCTGCTCTAGCTCTGCTTGTGAGTATAAATATCCCGTTGGGTTATTCGGGTTACAGATTACAATTCCCTTTGTTTTAGGGGTAATCAGTTTTTCAAACTCAGCAATTGGGGGTAATGCAAAATCGGTATTGATATACGAGGTGATGGGCTTAACAACAACCCCTGCTTGCAACGCAAAGCTGTTGTAGTTTGCGTAGAATGGTTCAGGGATAATCACCTCATCACCAGGGTTAAGGCAGGTCATAAAAGCAATGGTAATCGCTTCGGAACCTCCAGTGGTGGTAATAATGTCGTTTTGTGTAATGTTGATACCAATCCCTTTATAGTAGTTAGCTAATCCTTTTCTGTAGCTTTCATTACCTGCAGAATGGCTATACTCTACAACGTTAAGCGGGTTGTTTTTTATTGCATCAAGGGCAATTTGAGGGGTTGGGATATCGGGTTGACCAATGTTTAAATGATAAACCTTACGACCTTTTCGCTTTGCCTCTTCGGCGAATGGAACAAGTTTACGAATTGGCGAAGCGGGCATCGCTTTGCCCTTCTCGGAGATAATTGGCATGACTATTACTTATTATTGTTATAATTTAATTAATGGGTTGTTTTTGAGCATCGACTTGTGGTTGAACTTGAGGTTTAATCGTCCCTTTAACGGTAAGGGTTATAGGATTAACCGCTGCATTGGAGTAAACCCTAATGGTCTTTTGGAATGGTCCAGGTAGCTGAGTATTGTACTTGACGGTAATTTTACCCTTATCGCCAGGCTTAATTGGCTCTTGCGACCACGATGGAGCAGTGCAACCGCAGGATGCTTGAACGTTAGTCAATACGAGAACAACCTTACCTGTATTGGTAAATTCGAATACGCAAGTTCCATCAGCATTAAAGACAAGTGAGCCGTAATCGTGCTCAAGTGATGTAAAGGTGATTTCACCTTTAACTTCAGTAGAGGTTTCAGTTGTTTGAGCGCTTAGCATTCCGATAAAGAAAATCGCTGAAATTGAAAGAAATATTTTTTTCATGGTATTTGTTTTTGAAATTATTGGGTTCAAAGGTATATGAAATTGATTTAATTACGTATGATTTTAGACTAGGTTTTTATTAGAAAGTTTAAATAATCAGCTTTGATACTAAAGGAGAGAATGCGAAATATGGTTACTTAACCATTTTATTTTTCAGTATAAAAACCACCGTCTTTGACGGTGGTCATGTAAATTAGGCTTTGCCATTACAATAGTTCATTAAATATTTTTTTTTGATTTAAGAACAAGCCTGTCTGCCGGCGAGGCAGGGATTAACGAATGATGATTTACGAAGTAAAACAACCCATTTTGGAAATAACAACCGAACTGCCAGTTGCTGGTGAGTTCGCCGAAGGAAATCGTTGTTTCTTGTTCGGTATTCAATTGTTATCCCTCTTTTAGAGGGTTCTAATATTAAAGCCACCGGCTGAGCCGGTGGTGGTTTACTATTTAACGTGAGCTCGATCTTAGAAATGACAGAAATTTTCTATTTTGCAATTTGTTACGCATTTTTTCTGTATTGGAATGATGGAGCTGGAGCCTGCCTACCCTGCCTACCGGCAGGCAGGCAATTTTCCATTCTTCCAATTAATCCATGATAATAAGCAAGCAGTTAAGCTAGCTCTTACATCGAACGGACGTTATTTATTATCGATGAGGTATTCATCATAGGTTCCTACGATTTCGAACCCAACTTTACGATAGCAGCTAATGGCGGCAATATTATCCGATTTTACATTCAATCCGATATAATTCACGCTTGCTTTAAGATCTAAACATAAGTGAGATGTTAATTTATACCCTATTTGCTTTCCTCTAAATTCGGGAAGCGTAGCAATATTACCAAGCGCAGCAACTTTAAACTCTTCGGAATAAACATGAATACCAGCAATTCCCACCAGTGTATGATCAATAAAATATCCAAAGTATTTTTGAGTTTCCAACATCCTTTTGTCGAACCAGTTATCGGGGTATGCTATGGCGTAGAATTCGTTAATAATGGGAATGTCATTCACTGATAATCTTTTAATATTGTCATCAATAATCAGAGGGGGAGTTCTTTTTATCGCCATTTTATAATGTGGGCCATAAGATTCTATGATATTTTGTTTTCCAAAAACATCAATAAGTTTAGGGCTGAGGTGAGCGTAGAACTTGGCTGGCAGGATTGATTTTACTCTTTGAAGAAGTTGATAAGTTGATTCAAAATCCTTATCATAAATTGCTAGCAAGGTAGGTGTTGACATACCTACATAAAGTAATACTATGGATTTAATTTCATCCCCATCTTTTAATGAATACCAAATTGTTTTAGGCCAAAAGAAATTGTCTAAATCCCCAATTGAATAAACCTGTAGTTCAGGTGAACTCAGTAAGAATTCAAGTATCTCGGATTTGTTGTGCAGGATGTGGAGTTCCATATGGTAAATTTATATTCTAATTTGTATGTTGACCGCTAAATTAGTCTTTTGATATTATTTTTTATCAGTTAGTTACATGTATAACAAAATGCAAGTCGATTTTATGCGAATAAATTAGCATAAAGCAATAAATATTTGCATATTTGCAAAGGTGAATCGTTTAATATATGGAACTAAAGGATTGGAATGATCATTCTAAACGACTTTTAAAAGCAGAATTAATCAAACGAGGTATTTCTCACGATGAATTAGCTACTCGTTTGCAAGATTATGGAATACTTGAAACAAAATCGAGTATTGATAGTAAGATTAGTCGTGGAACATTTAGTGCTACATTCTTAATACAATGTCTTCATGTGATTGGATGCAATAATTTTGCTATTGAAAATCAACTATTGATGGCTGCTGATCCTTATGTCGAATACAAAAAAGTCCAACATGAAAACAATTAAATTTATAGACCTATTTGCAGGATTGGGAGGTATAAGAATTGGATTCGAAAATGCATTCAAAGAACTTGGAGTTGAAACTGAATGTGTAATGACATCTGAAATCAAACCTCATGCAGTCAAAGCATTAGAAAATAACTTTAAGCATTCATTGTTTGTTGGCGACATATTTAAGATTAAAAATGAGGATGTTCCCGATTTTGACTTTTTACTCGGGGGGTTTCCTTGTCAGCCTTTTAGTGCTAGTGGTAAAAGATTAGGCTTTATTGATACAAGGGGCACTCTATTTTTTGAAATCGAACGAATTATTAAAGCAAAGCAGCCTAAAGGTTTTATACTTGAAAACGTAGAAGGAATAGTAAAACATGACCTCGAACATAAAAAAGATTCAATTGGTCGAACTTTAAAAACAATTCTTTATGTTTTACAGAACGAATTAGGGTACAATGTATCTTGGGGAGTTTTCGATTCATTAGACTTTGGACTGCCGCAATCAAGAAAACGAGTATTTATTGTTGGATTAAAAGATGATATGGTTGACCTGACAGGGTTTGAGAAATCTTTTAGCGTTTTTAAGGATGTTATGGAAAACAATTTGCCTACCCTTAAAACCCAATTTGTTAAAAAACTTCTTAATCACTTTGATATAAATGAACTCATTGGTAAAAGCATTAAGGACAAGCGAGGTGGCGAGAACAATATTCATTCATGGGATATTGGTTTAAAAGGAGAAATTACTAAAGAACAAAAAGTATTACTAAACAAGCTCTTTAAGGCACGACGCCAAAAGAAATGGGCAGAAGAGATTGGCATAGAATGGATGGATGGTATGCCATTGACCCTAGTGCAAATTAAAACATTCTATCAAGCAGATAATTTAAAAGAACTTCTAGATGATTTAGTACAAAAAGGGTATTTGAAATTTGAACACCCTAAAGGGATTGTTGAAGAAATAACCCTTGATGGAATAAAAAGATTTAGAGACTACAACATAAGCAAACCGAAAGGATACAATATTGTTACCGGTAAACTTAGCTTCGAAATAAACAAAGTATTGGATCCTAACAATATTGCTCCGACTCTAGTTGCAACAGATGTTTCTAGAATTGCTGTACCTGATAATGGAGGTCTCAGAAGATTAACTATTAGAGAAGGCCTTAGATTATTTGGGTATCCTGAAACCTACATAATTCCAACAAGTGAAAATGATGCTTTTGATCTACTTGGCAATACTGTTGCAATACCTGTAGTTGAGGCTGTGGCTAGCAGACTGGCTGCAAAATGTGTAGATGAGAGCTATTTAACGGAAAGTTTAACGCCAGTATGCTCGTTGTAATTCTTTATAACATTTTGTAACCAATGACCATTTGTGTGCCTAGTTTGAGGATATTGATACCTCGTTTCATTTAGCGCTGATAAAAAATCTTCTTTTGTTGCAAATGGCTTGAATGTATTACGTTCAGAGTACCATGTACCTGAGCGGAGATTGTATATTACACTCTTTTTCTCTTGAACTTTTATTGGATATGTTCCGCTTGGGCATGATAATTCCCATATTTTCTTTAGCCAAACATTTTTTATAGATAATGCACAGCCTTGCATTTGATATGCAATGATCAAATAATCAGAGTCAATTCGATAGGCATCGCTTAAAAGAGATGTGCAATAGGAATCGAAATTTGCCAAGTCAAAACCTGGTCCTCTATCCCAATCAAATGATTTAATTTCTAAAAGGCCAGTTTTTTTATTTTTTGTGTCTAGATAGAAATCAGGAAATTTCTGAGAATTAGAGTTTTCTTCAAATTCAATGTTCATCTTATATAACCAAGCCTTAATCCATTCTTGTAATAAATTACCAACTGTATCCTTTGTTTCTATTGCAATCGTTAAGTCTTTAAGAGTAAAATGGCTGTAGTTTAAATTGGCGTTTAAATCTTTGTGTTTCCTTAGCGTTTTAGTGCCTTGGTGGCTAAAAAAGATTTGCCACTAAGGCGCAAAGCCACAAAGCATCGATAAAACAAGTTGCAACGCTAAATTAAACTACAGCCAGTAAAATTGATAACACCCTTTTCCCCAATGATTTTGTAATCATTGATTAGTTTATTGTATAGTTCTTGTGCTGTAAGTTTCATGTTTTCAGATTGAAATTCAAATTTAATATAACTTTTCACTTTTACATTATATAGATTAAGCAGTTTTTCGCTTCGTTAAAATCTCATAATATGATAGTTACAGTATTTTTTAAACCAAAAATCAATAACTCCGCCTTTTAAGGCGGAGTCAAGATAAAGAAGAATCCTCGGCTTTAGCCAAAAGCGTAGTGTACGGTTTTAAGAGTAGAATTGTTTCTACGTTGATTAATAGAAAGTATA
>Ga0209287_10000506_pt1 | contig 22875 bp, 17 predicted proteins | sample PPLLak3cmMay2015_2_FD_187255 | JGI IMG/M metagenome (GOLD analysis project Ga0209287, IMG submission 187255) | Freshwater sediment microbial communities from Prairie Pothole Lake near Jamestown, North Dakota, USA - PPLs Lake P8 Core (1) Depth... | ecosystem: Environmental > Aquatic > Freshwater... | reverse complement strand
CGGGGTTATTCCCGCTCCGCGCCTATTTTTGGAACAAAATGAAAAGCAATAGGAAATCTTTCATTAAGAAATTTAGGATAAGCGACAGGTATTTTGTCTATGATGTGAATACCAACCAGAGTTTTGAAACTGATAAGTCCATTTACAAGTTGATCGATTTTGCCAATGAAGATTTCGGCACGATCGAGAAAAAATTCGGATCTGAATTCGGAAATGATGAGTTGAGCAGATTATTGGGATTGATCCAGCAGGAGAAATCCAATGGTTTGTTTCTATCGACCCAGCCTGGAAGGCTGTTTTTTTTCGATCGCAAGCAAGTCGAGTCGGAGATTTACAGCAATCTGAATGCCATGCATCTGGTCTTAACCGAAAATTGCAATATGCGTTGCAAGTATTGCGTCTATTCCGGCAAGTATACGTATCAGCGGCAACATTCTTCAATGAGGATGACGAAAACAACGGTCCAAGATTCGCTGGAATTTTTCTTTTCCCACAGTAAAGAGCAGTCGATTTACCTAGGATTCTATGGAGGTGAACCGTTGCTTGAGTTTGATTTGATACAAGCTTCGTTGGAACATCTGGAGGCCATGAAAAGAGAAAACCGGTATGGAGTTGCAGAAAAAGCCATCCATATTCAGTTCACCACGAATGGAACGCTGTTAAATGAAAAGGTAATCGCTTATCTGATTCAGAACAAGATCGGCATGATGATCAGTTTGGACGGAAGCCAGGAGACCCATGACCGCTACCGGGTGATGGTGAATCAAGGAGGAAGCTTTCAATCGGTATTCAAGAATATTCAAATGATCAAGGTGATGTCCCCTGAATATTATCGAGAATATGTCAAGTACAATGTCGTTTTGGCCCCACCGATCGAATTGAAGAAAACCCTTGATTTTTTCACAGAGCACTCCGATTTGTTCGCCGACACGCATATGATGGTGACTGGATTAGCTCCGCACGACAATGACTTTATCACTTCTCCGGAAATCGTTGAAGCGATCCGGATGAAAAGAGCATCGTATTTTTATGAGTTGTCGGTATTGACAAGGGTATTCAGCGATCTGGTCAAAAAAATCGATACAGGGAAGCCATTGACTCGCGAAGAAAAAACTCAATACCGTTTTTGTTTTGGCGTTTTTGGCAAGACTTTCAAACGAATTCATGAAGCGACAGCCACACTTCCATTTTCCGAATCGTTCTTTTTGGAACGAATGTGTGTCCCGGGAAATCACACTTTATATGTCGGCCCCGATGGGAAATGCTACTTCTGTAGAAATTCGATCGGAATGATGTCGATCGGAGATATCGAAAATGGTTTGGATATAGACCGAATCATGCAGATCAACGATGAATACATCCAACTTTGTGAAAAGGTCGAATGCACTCGCTGCTGGGCGATTCAATTTTGCCGGGGATCATGTCAATTGACGGCGATGCATGGGGAGGGGTATTCTCTGGAAAACAAGAGGAAGAGCTGCGATGATTTTAAATATAATCACATGAAATACTTGAAATTGTATATGAAGCTTCTATATAGTGAACCGAGGATCAAGAACATTTTTGCTCCTGATGATATTCCGTTCTGATTCAGGGTTCCTGTTGGAATATTAAAGTGAAATTGAAAATCGGAAAAAACTCTAAGATATCGTTGTTCTTGTTGCCTGTCAGCATCAGAGAAGAGGTGAATCGCGGGCTGTCCCATTTATTCGAGCATCTGTTGATTCGGAAGATCCCGTTCCTGATCGATGGCTATACGAACGAAGACTATGCTTTATTAAAATCTTTTCGTATCCTGACTCTCCAGGGATTTCTGAAGGAAATGAGAGAGATGACCATCAACGCGGATGATTTGCTCACAGAAAAGGGCACGGTTATTGCAGAAATTCGGGAAAAACAGACTTTGACGAATGAAATGTTTTTCACCAAAGTGTGGACGAATACTGGATACAGTCGAAGCCCATTGGGAGAAATCGACAGTGTGGAATCCATTACATTGATGATGGTTGAGGAATATCGGTCGCAATTGCTTGAGCAAGGTATCCTGGCGATCGATTATCTGAACAATCTGAGCCAGCATGGTTTCGAAAGCCAGAATATGGAGAGCCCGCATCCGATCAAGCGGAATTCTTTGATCCGCTTTGGATTTGATGGGAAAAAGTACATTTCGGTCGTGTTCTCCGGAGATCGTGATCCGTTGTTCTTGATCGAGAAGCTTATCCATGAGACTTTTCCCCGTTATTCGATTACCCATAGCGAGAAACGTTTGGCCAGCGCACTTGTTTTCGAGGAAGAACTGAGATCAAAATTCGCGGATCATGAGCTATTCCAGAAAAGGCTCAAGAAGGTCAGGCAGAGGTTTCTCAAAGACGCGGCAAAGCTGCAGAAAAATTCGCTGAACTTCAGGTTGAACCAGATGGAGAGTCTATTTTTTTATCGAAAAACATGGATGGATCGCCTGATGAGAATCAAAGACATGAGCGATGAGGAGATCTTTGCCGTTATGGATTTAGTACATGCTTACCCATCGTGAAATCCTGTTGCCCAATTGGAAACATGGGGTCCTACCTGTCTTTTTTTTGCTGATTGCCACGGCTGCCGGGATTCTCTATCCATATTTTCCCAAATATGCGATCGATGAAATCATCACCCAACACCAATACCAAAAATTGACCCCTCTTATCCTCCTTTTCATTACCTTGGTATTGATGCAAGTGCTCTTTACCTATCTGAATCAGGTTCATTTTTACCGTTTCCAAAAAAGGAGCATTCTCTCCGTTCAGGAACGGCTGACGAATCGCATTTTCTCCTATCCCCAGGATTTTTTCGATGCCAACCATTCCGGCCACTTGCTGGGAAGGATCAGAGGGGATGTCGCCGGGTTAAGTTTCATCTATTCGGAAAGTCTGGTGATGATGCTCATGGAACTCATCAAATTTACCGCAAGCCTGCTGATCCTGCTGAACCTTAACCGTCGGTTGACTTTGATTTGCCTTCTGCCGATCCCTTTTGTCATCGCCAAATATCTTATGTCGAAAAAGGGGATCAGCGAAGTGAATCGGGCCATCATTGCCGAAAATGCCGAGGTTGAAAAAGAGCTGTCTGACACCTTTCAGGGAATGGAACTTTTGAAAAGTTTTTCCAAAGAGGAAAAGGGCAAGAAGCGCGTCTTGTCTGCTTTGAAGAAGTATCAAGACTTTGAAATCAATCGAAATCAAGTTATGGCGAAATTTAACAATATTGTTGCTTTTCTGATGCGGTGCGGTGAAATCCTGCTGATGTTTTTCGGTATTCGGGAGGTTTTGTCTGGAACCTTTTCCGTGGGCAGTTTTGTTGCGTTTGGGTTGTATATTGAGTATTTATATTCTCCGGTACGTAATTATGGAACCTTCATCATCTATATCGATTATGCCAAAAAGAGTTATGACCGAATCCGGGAGTTGATGAGCATCGTTCCTGAAGACAGCGGAGAAAAGCAGCTGCCCTCAGTGATCGGATTCGCGTGGATTCAGTCAGCTTTTCCTATAGAAAAAATCAGGAGGTGATCCGGCGGATCAGCTTCGATCTCCATAGGGGTGAGAAACTTTTAATCGCCGGTCCATCCGGAAGTGGGAAGTCAACCCTCATCAAATTGATTCTGGGATTGTACAAGGCAGCGGAGGGAATTGTCTATTTCAATGAAATCCCGTTGCCTGAATTGAATTTGCCTCAACTGCGGCAGAAGATCGGCTTGATTTCCCAGAATATTTTTTTGTTTCATTCGACGGTCAGGGAGAATCTGATGCTGGGTGATTTGAAGGCATCCGATGAAAAAATTTTTCAGGTGCTTGAAGAATGCCAGATCAAGGGAAAAATCCTTTCCCTACCGAATGGGTTGGATCAACTGATCTCTGAGAAAGGGGCGGATTTTTCAGGGGGGGAGAAACAGAGGATTTCATTGGCCAGAGCGTTGCTGAAAAACCCGGATGTCATTATTATGGACGAGGCGACAGCCAATCTCGATCTGAAAACAGCCAACGAAATCGAAGGAATGATTGAAAAGCGTTTTCATGAAAAGATCCTGATAAAGATCACTCATCGGCCTGAAGAGATTCAAGGTTGGAAAATCATCGACATGGAGAATCGACAAGGATGAGAACGGATCAGGAACTCAACGCCGAAAAAAGAATCGGCATCCCTCGCGGATTCTATTCTTATAAGTATTCAATTCTTTGGGAGACGTTTTTCCGTGAAATGGGATTCATGGTGGTTTTTTCGGGTGAATCGAACCGGGCATTATTCCAGAATGCTGTCAACCGGTTCGAGAAAGAGCTCTGCCTGCCGATGAAGATGTATTTGGCCCATATTGAATTGCTGCTGGACAAGTCCGATTTCCAATTTATTCCGCAGATCGAAATGCTTGACGATGGGAATTGGACCTGTCCCAAGATCATTGCCATCGCTGAGATGGCCAATGTTCTATTTAAGGACCGATTACAGGCTCTGACTCCTGTGGTGCGGATTGAAAGCAGTTCATATACAATAGGTTGCCTTGAAAGAATCGCTGTGAACACGGCTGATATACTCGATGTTGATGACAAAACGGCACTCCATGCATTACGAATTGCTTTAATCCGTCAACATGAACATATCCGGGCCAAGACGTCGGCATTGAATAAGAAGTCTCCAGGTGCAATACGTCTCGGGGTTATCGGACATTCCTATGTGATCGGAGATGCTGTCTGCAATTTTTCGATTCTGGAAAAACTGCGCCATATCGGTGTGGAGTTGGTTTTTCCGGAGAATCTCCAGAAAAAAGACCTCGATCAGGGATTTTCTCAGATGCAGGTATATGCTGACCGATATTGGGTTTCCGATTTCGAACTACTTGGCGCATATTTTTGTATGCAAGGTGACCCCGAGATTGATGGGATTGTCTATTTGAATATCTTTGGATGTGCGATTGATTCTGTGCTTGAGGAGTATATTCAGACAAGCAAACTCCGAAAAAAAAAACCGTATATCAAAATCGTCTTGGATGAAGGTCAAAATCATGTCAGTATGAATACTCGATTAGCCGCGTTTCTCGACCTGATTCAGATGAGAAAAGGACTGAAGAACCTTATGAACGAGGAGAAGCTGTTTGGCTAGGGATAGAAAGAAAGTGACGATGCCCCATATGGGGAGTATCAGTTATGTGGTGGGAAAGTTTCTTTTTGAAAAACTTGGTTTTGAAGTCATGATTCCCCCACCGATTGAGCAGAGAACGATTCGGGAAGGGATTCGTTTGGCTCCCGAGCAGTTCTGCATGCCCTTGAAAATCAGCATGGGAGATATCAAACGATGCTTGGAAATGGGTGCGGAAGCGGTCGTCTATCCGACTGAGGTTGGTGCGTGTCGATTCCGTCGGTACTGGAATATCATCAAGCTCCGTTTGGATGAGTGTTTTCAAAAAGACATTCCCTTTTTCCCTTTGATCGGGGGGAATGTCCTGCAATCGATCATGGAGATCGCAAAGAGAGAAAAGCTGTCGATCTCACTGAAACAATGTCTTGATCTTCTGCGAACGGCTGCAGAAAAAGTGGATCGGGTTACCCAAATAGAAGAACTGGTGGATCGGGTGTTTCCCAGAACAGAATGGAAACAGGATCTGCGAGTTATCACCATTGATCATCGAAACAAGGTTTTTGCAACGGATTCTCCAGCGAAATTGGATTCCTTGACCGCCAGGACAAAACAGGAGATCGAATCACTGCCCCAAAACTCCCATGAGATTCCGAAGCTGTTGATGATCGGAGAGATATACGACCTCCTTGAGCCTGCAGTCAATCACAATCTGGTTCAAAAATTGGGCAGGATGGGAGCAGAGGTCAAAAAAGCGATCGGATACAATCACCTGCTCGGTTTGGAAGCGTATCGGCTGAAAGAAGCAATGGCAAAAACCAGAAATAAAACTGAAGCAGTTTTTATGGAGCATTTTTCTCAGATCAGCAAATTCGGAGGATTGGGAGCTCACAATATCTCCTTTGCTAGGATGGCAAAAAAAATGGGATATGATGGAATTGTGCATGTATATCCATTCGGCTGTATGCCGGAGATAATCGCCAAACCGTTTGTCGAGGAGATCGCTCGGAAGGATCACATTCCTGTGCTCTTCGTCGAACTGGACGAGCACTTTCATGAGGAATTATTTGACTCACGACTTGAGGCTTTTGTCGATGTTGTCTATGGTTTGTACGGTCAGAAAATGAACCGGATTGATCATGCCTGAGGGGAAAATGAGTATGTATTATCTGGGGTTTGATTGCGGATCGGTTGGCCTCAAAGCGGCGTTGTTGGATGAGAATGAAAACTTGGTCGATGGGTATTACCAGCGGACGGCCGGAGAACCAGTAAAAAAAATGAAATCGATCCTTTCAGAAATCAAGAGCAAATATGGAATGATTGATATCTGTCGCGTCGGAGTTACCGGCAGTGGCAGAAAAATCGCCGGAATGATTCTCGGTACGGAAGCGATAAAAAATGAAATCATCTGTCATGCTATTGCAGCGATCAAAGCATACCCTGATGTTGGGACGATCATCGATATCGGCGGACAAGATTCGAAATGGATTGCCATTTGTGACGGGATCGTCAGTGATTTTGTGATGAACACTCTGTGTGCCGCTGGAACCGGCTCTTTCTTGGAGCAACAATGTCATCGCTTGCAGATTCCCATCGAGGAATTCGGAGATTATGCGGTGAGGGCGGATAAAGAATTGAATATCTCCGGTCGTTGCACGGTGTTTGCTGAGTCGGATATGATCTCCCTACAACAAGTCGGTGAAAGCAAGGAAAATATCATTTATGGATTGTGCTTGGCATTGGCCAGAAACTTTATTGCCAACATCGCCAAGGGGAAAGAGTTCAATGGAGTAATCCTGTTTCAAGGAGGGGTCGCCGCCAACAAGGGAATCGTGAGAGCTTTCGAACAGATCATCGAAAAAAAGATTATTGTCCCCGAGCATTTTCGCTTTTCGGGGGCGATAGGAGCGGCTTTGATCGCCAAACAGCACTATGATTCGCATCAGTTTCGCGGGTTTGAAGTTATCACGAATGAGTATTCTTTTACAAGTGAGTATTGTCAGGATTGCGAAAACCGTTGTCATGTAATTGGCATCAAGGAGGATTCACGGATCCTGGGATACATGGGGGACCGTTGTGAAAAATGGCATTAACAAGCAAAAAAAAACAATTAAACCGATAAATGGCTTCACGTTAAAGTGGATTGCCGGTCAATTGAATTTAAAAGTGAAGGGAGATCCTTCACTACGGGTCAATCGCTTCCGGGAACCGAGGGACACAATTCCAGGCGACTTGAGTTTCTTCGGATCTCGTTCAATGCCTCTGTTGGAACAAATTTGCCCCCATTATCTTCAGGTTGTATTCATCTCTCCTTATTCCAATTTGGCCTTGCCCAATTGCTTGATCTGTGAAGAAGAGGATTTTTATCAGAAAAAAGAGGCGATTCTCGTCTTATTCGATCGCAGGGAAGCATGTTTCACCGGAATCGACGAGAGAGCGGTGATCGGTTGCGATGCTCAAATCGGAGAACGAACGGCTATCGGTGCTTATGCTACTATAGGAGATTACTGTCAGATTGGGCGAGATACAATCATCCATCCTCATGCGGTTGTGTACTCCGGGGTGAAAATCGGAAATGGGTGCATCATTCATTCCCATGCCGTGATCCGTAGCAATACGATCATCGAGGATGGTGTTGAGATCGAACCTGGAGCCGTAATCGGAGCCGCATCATTCGAGTATGGATACAAACCGGCAAGCATCCGGAAGAAAATTGTTCATGGAGGGGCTGTATTGATTCGCTCCCATGCGGTAATCGGCGCGGGCACCTGCGTGCAGTGTTCACAGATGAAAGACACGGTGATTGGCGAGTATACGAAAATAGATAACATGGTGGAAGTCGCGCATGGAGTCCGGATTGGGGCACTTTGCCGAATTGCCGGGCATACATCGATTGCAGGAGAAACAGAGATTGGCGACCGGGTTTGTATCGGCGGAGACACATCGATTTCCAATAATCTTCAGATTCAAGACGATGTATTCATTGTTTCTAAAAGCGGAGTGATCCGTGATGTGAAAAAAGGGGAAAAAATAATGGGATTCCCGGCGATCAAACAGCATGACTATTTAAAAAACATGGCTGTTTTAAAGAAGCTTCCTGAGATATGGGACCGCATCCGGGAGATGGAAGAGCAGACAATAGATCCAGGAAAAAATAGTGAAACGAGAACTGAAGCCCAGACTACTTCAGACGCTCCCAAAAACTTGCAGAAAGGGCTTGCTTCCCAGAAGTCGATTGCGAATAAAAAGAGCCGGGAATGATGAAAAACAATCGGGGAATGTTAGGTAGGGTCAAGTGAAGGATCGTATGGAAAAGGAGAACAACAAATGAAAAAGCAGCTGTTGATTTTGTTTCTGTTCATTGGGTTTGCGGTATCATCGACCGCTCAGAAAGTGTCGCTTCTGAATGAGTTGGAACGTCCGACAGCGATGCGTTTTGCGGGTGACCATATATACCTGGTCGAAGATTCCGGAGTCATTCGTGTTTTTTCCATAAAAACCGGGACGATTGTGAAAAATTTCGGAAAAAAAGGTACCGGACCTGGAGAGTTCTCCTCAACTCCCTATTTGAAAGTCTTGGAAAACGTTCTGTCTATTGCTTCTCCAGGTAAAATTTCTTATTTCACCTTTGATGGACTACTCCAGTCGGAAAAAAAGGTGCCGGTGCAAATATGGAGAAATATCTTGGAACCGGCGGGAAACAATTTCGTCGGCATGAAATGGGGCCAGCTTCCGGAGAAAGGCAAGATGAAGATCGTTCAGACGGTCAACCTCTACAATAAGGAATTCAAGCTTCAGAAGGAATTGTATTCCTGCATTTTAGCGGTTGAAGGGCAGGAAATCAACCTTGTCCCTCCCACCATTTCCTTTCTTTGTGATATGGATCGGATTTATGTGGCGGAGGGTGACAAGGGATTGGCCATTCAGGTGTTCGATACCAATGGAAAACTCCTGACCCGGATCGACAGGCCTTATGAAAAGATAAAAATTGATGAGAAATATAAAAACCAAAAATTGCAATCTTTAAAGGAAGCGGACGAGGGCATGTTCAATGCCATGAAGAGCTATTACCGTTTTCCCAAGTACTTCCCGGCCATACAGTCATTTTTCGTAGATCGGGAAAGGATTTGGGTAAAGACCTATGCCTTGAATGATGAACGTGTCGAATTTCTCTTGCTCAACTTGAAAGGGGAAGAATTGAAGCGAGTTTTTCTCCCCGAGGCGAAAAACAACTGCCTCTTTGTGGGAGATACGTATCATTATTTGCGCGAAGATATGAACAAAGAAATTTGGGAGCATGTATCTATGCCGATTTTTGAAAAACCGAAAATAGATGCTTTCACTCGGTCTCCGAAAAAAGGTGAGGCGATTCTGAAGAAGAATGGAACCCCCAAGAAAGAAGACTGAATATGTGGATTTTTTGGAGATGCGGCAAATGAAAAGAAAATTGAAAAGACTTTTTGAAATGCAAACGGAGACTGATCACTTCCTTGCGGATCCAGTGAATGGATTTTTTGTCCGCGTTTCTTCGCTATTCAACGAATTTCTTCAATTATACCGGGAAAAAAAGAGCGAAGAAGATATCCTGGTTCACCTGCGAAAGAAAACGTCAGGTGATGAAATCAAAATGCTTTTTAACAAAATGGATACCCATTCCGATTCCCTGTTCATCACTGAAAAGAAGGGGGAACGCAATAACTTTATCCGGCCCGATTACATCAACACTCTCACTTTGAACGTCACCAATGATTGCAATCTTGAGTGCAAATATTGTTTTGAAAAGCCGAATCCAGAAATGAGACGCAACCAGCGCAAGGAGATGCGAGCGGATGTGGCAATCCATGCTTTGGACTTGTATTTGCAGCAATTACCTGTGAAAAGCGGCTATGTTGTTTTTTCCGGAGGTGAACCTTTACTAAACTTTCGAACTATTAAAAAAGTCGTTGATTATGCGAACAATCGAAGTAAAGTTCCGGTTCGTTTCAGTATGAAAACAAACGGGATATTAATCACGGAGGAGGTTGCTTCCTGCATTCGAGACAACGATTTCATGGTGCAGATCAGTTTGGATGGGCCCGCCGCTGTTCACGATCGATATCGAGTGTTTGCTGATGGAAAAGGCAGTTATGAAAAGGTGATGCGCGGAATCGATCGGTTGATTTCCAAAAACTGCAGAGAAAAGTTTTCACTGCTTGGTGTTCTAACTCATGAGAACAGTGGCAAACTTCGGAATAGCCTTGCCCATCTTTCCAATTTTCAGGGGGGAATGTGCGCAATCAACCCGGTGATGGCGGATGATGAGGCTGCATTTGCATTGACTGATGAAGATCTTGTCCAGTACATGGACTTGATTTTATCCGGAATGGGATTCCAACCTGATCATATTTTCCAACCTGGATTCATAAAAAAAATGATCGAAAGATTGACCCCTATCTGTGGAATCGGTTTATGGAATGTGTCAGTTGATTTCGACGGCACCGTCTATCCCTGTTATCGATTGAGCGGAATCGAGGAACTGAGAATGGGAAATATTTTTGAAAACGGGATGAAGCTTACGGTTCCCCAGAAGATTATCGACTTGTATGAGGATCGAAAAAAAAGGTGTAATAACTGCTATGCCAATCTTTTTTGCCATCGGGGCTGTTATGCCCAGAAATATATAGATAGATCTTTGGATAAATGCGCCTGCAATGAAAAGAGAATTGCCGATATCATGTTCAAAAGGATCTTATCCGATCCAAAAATTACTGAGAGGTTTTTGCAGATATGAAAACAAACACAAGACTTGTGGGGCTGTGCAGGGGAAATCCCTGTCGGTGGAGATAGATCGAGGTGAACCATGCTTGAAATACGCGGATTGAAAAAAAATTATGGTCAATTCCAGGCATTGAAAGGGATTGATTTTTCCGTGCAACCGGGGGAAGTCCTTGGCTATCTGGGACCGAATGGAGCGGGGAAATCAACGACTGTGAAGATTCTGACCGGATTGTTGCCGGCCAGCGGCGGAGAAATCCATTTCAATGGTCGAAATGTGCGCAAGGATATCCGGCCCTTCCAGCGTGTGCTGGGATATGTTCCGGAACAGGCCGATATTTATCAACATATGAGTGCGTATGAGTACCTGATGCTGACGGGGCGCCTGCGCAGGTTGCCGGAAACAACCTTAAAAAAAAGGGTGAACCGGTTTCTTCAGCTATTTCATCTCGATTTTTTCGCGAATTCGGTCCTTTCCTCTTTTTCCAAAGGGATGAGGCAGAAGGTTCTCCTGATCGCAGCCTTGCTCCATGATCCCGATGTGATCATCCTGGACGAACCGTTGTCGGGGCTTGACACCTCGATGGTGATGGTCGTCCGTCATCTGATCCAGGAACTGGCATTGCAGGGGAAGACCATTTTTTTCAGTTCCCATACCCTCGATGAAGTGGAAAAAATCTGTTCCCGCGTCTTGATCCTTTTCCAGGGAGCGATCGTTGCCCACGATTCGGTAGCTCACCTGCGGCAGATCTTATCGGCGCCCAGCCTCGAGGAGGTATTCAGGCAGCTGGTGATCCAGGAGGATCCGCGTACCACGGCTCAGGCAATCGCCTCCGTATTGCGCACGGGAGAATGCTGATGGCTGAACGACATTCGGGCCGTGTGTATTTCACCCTGGTGCGCCATTTTTTCAACCAATTCCTGCAGAATGAAACCATTGCCTTTCAAGATCAGCAGCGGGACAAAATCGTCACCTCGCTTATCCTGGTTTCATTTTGTGGTGCTCTCATCCCTTTTGTCAGGCTATTTCCAAGATTTCTCCTTGAATCCGATTCGGCCCGGACCTGGGTTGAAAAGTGTCTGTTCATTGCCATTATCATGCTGGTAATGGCCATCTTATCCGTTCTGGAATGGGATTCATTTTTTCTCAGTCGCCAGGATTTTCTCAACCTCGGGTACCTGCCGGTACCGGGGATACTGGTTCTGGCAGCCAAATTGACCGCCATTCTGGCTTTTGTCACGATTTTTTGCCTGGGGGCCGCTGTTCTCTCCGGATTCGTTTACACTGTAATGCTGACGCATAAACTGGGTTCCCTCCTGTTCAGCAGCCGCTATTTTCTTATCCATCTACTGGTGCTTTTTTTATCCTCGTTGTTTGTTTTTTTTCTGTGCGCCTTTATCCAATCTGTTTTTCTCTGTCTGCTCCCGCCATCAGTCTTCCGCAGAATCAGCGCTTATATTCAGTCTGGGTGGGTGCTGCTCATTCTGGTTCTGTTCGTCCGCATCAATGACATTTTTTTCCTGTACCCCGGATGGTTGGAGAATTCTGACCCCAGGGCTGTTTATTCACCGTTTCTTTGGTTTACCGCTCTTTATGAGATCGGGATCGGCCGGAGCACTCCCTTTTATCAAAAACTAGCCGGAACCGGGTTGACCGTTCTGGTCATCCTGATGCTCTCATATTTCCTCGTTGCCATGATCGGATATCGGCGTCATTTCTTTCGGGAAGGTGAAGCGGGAGAGCGAGTGAGAAGAGCGGGGGTATTTCAATCGATTTGGGATTCTGTTTTTCATCGTCATCCCCACAGCCGTGGATTGCATCTATTTGTCAAAACAACCGTAAAGCGGAGTCAGATGCACCGGAGACAGATCGGTGCTTTTCTTGCTGTCGGCTCTGGAGCTGCGATCTTGATTTTTCTGTTTTTGAAACAGGCGCCTGGCGATGCCTTCATGTCGATCTATGGATTTGCGCCGCTCCATCTCCTTTTTTGGTCTGCTCTCTTGGCGGTGCGCTCAGCGGTCGTATTGCCGGTGGCCGGTGAAGCCAATTGGATATTCCGGCTCATGGCCGATGAATCGCCGTCATTCTACCGGGGCGTTTCCATGAAGATCGTTTGGCTGAGGTTTTTTTTACCGGTCTGCGGAATCGGGATTCTCTGCTATGGATTTTTATGGAACTGGGGATTGGCGATAAAACATACCCTGTTCGCCCTTTCCCTGGCTTCCCTGATTCTGGCTTGCGCATTCTGGAGATTTCGAAAAATACCCTTCACTTGTGAGTATATGCCGGGAAAAGCCAATTTAAAGGCATTGGTCGTTCCCTACCTGTTGGGATTCGCTGCTGTGATGTATCTGGTCATTTTTTTTGAGAGCCGGTTGATTTTTTTTGCCTGGCGTTGGCTGATAGCCGTATTGGTGCTGGGAGGACTTGCTGGTTTGATGGTCTGGAAAAGCCGACGAATTTCCCAAGAAGAATTGAAATTCTTCGAAGAGAGTGATCCGGCCATGTTGTCTCTGGGATTCGATTCTTTTTAGCAAAACTTGTCCTTTGATCAGAGATGATCAGAGAATGCTTCTCCTGAGACGGGATCCGTTCTGAAAGCTGTACAACAGCCGGATCTCTTCGGCCCAGAGCGATTCGTCGATGGTTTCCAGGATCAGGGGGATCTCGTCGAGGCGCGAGTCGGTCATGATGAAGCGGAACGGTTCGAGCCCGAGTTCGCCTTTCCCCAGGCTGTGGTGGCGGTCGACCCTCGATCCGAGCGCCGTCTTGGAGTCGTTGAGGTGCATGGCCTTGAGGAACTTCAGCCCTACGATGCGGTCGAATTCGGACAGAGTCCGCTCGTAGGCTTCCCGAGTCCGCAGGTCGTATCCAGAAGCGAAGGTATGGGCGGTATCCAGGCAGACGCCGGTCCGCTCCGGATCGCCGATCCGCTCGATCAATCCGGCCAGGTGCTCGAAGCGGTAGCCCACCGAGCTTCCCTGTCCGGCGGTGTTTTCGATCACCGCCGTCACCCCTCTGGTTGCGGCCAGCGCCTCCCGGACCGCGGCGGCGATCAGGTCCAGGCACTCGCTCTCACTGACCAGGTTCTTGTGGGCGCCGGGGTGAAAATTGAGGTAGCGGAGCCCCAGTTCCTGGCAGCGTTTCATCTCGACGATGAAGGCCGGAACCGATTTTTCCCGCTGCTCCGGCTCCGGTGTCCCCAGGTTGATCAGGTAGGCGTCGTGGGGGAGAATATGTTCCTGGGTATAGCCGAGTCGCCGGCAATTGGCGGTGAATGCGGCGATGCTCTCGGGGGTGAGGGGGGCAGCCTGCCATTGCTTCTGGTTCTTGGTGAAGAGGGCGAAAGCCCGGGCGCCGATGGCGGCGGCGTTCTCCGGGGCGTGTTCGACGCCCCCGGCGGCACTGACATGCGCTCCGACCCGTTTCATGATTTCTCCCTCACCATACCATATTTCGCAATACAAGTGTAGGGGAACCGCCCGGTTGACTTTTTTTTGGCCCGTTACTATGATGAAAACCGGAGGCAGCGATGAAACGCAATTGGCTTTTTTTTTCGATCATACTATCGGCCCTGTGCCTGGCCGGCTGGGAGGAGAAGATGGTCAAACAGGATCGGTTTGACACTGCGGCCGGACCGCTGGCGATCACCTTCATCGGCCATGGGTCGCTGATGCTGGAATTCGGGAAGATGGTGATCCATATCGATCCCTTTTCCCGGGTGGGCGATTACACGGCCCTGCCCAGGGCCGACCTGATTTTGATCACCCACGAGCATGGGGATCACCTCGATACCAAGGCTTTGACCGCAATTAAAAAAAAAGAGACGGTGATGATCTATACCGCCAAGTGTGCCGCCCAGGTTTCCGGCGGTCAGGTGCTGGCCAACGGGGAGAAACAGACCGTTCTGGGAATTGAAATCGAAGCCCTCCCGGCCTACAATATCGAGCACAAACGTCCCGACGGCCAGCCGTTTCACCCCCGCGGCGACGGCAATGGCTATGTCCTGACCATCGGCGGCAAGCGCATCTATATCGCCGGGGACACCGAAAACATCCCCGAGATGAAGGCTTTGAAGGGAATCGACATCGCCTTTCTGCCCATGAACCTCCCCTATACGATGACCCCCGAGCAGGTCGCGGAAGCGGCCCGGGCTTTCCGGCCGCGGATCCTCTACCCCTACCACTACGGTGATACCGACCCGCAACTGCTGGCCGAATTGCTGAAGGCTGAGAAGGATATCGAGGTCCGCATCCGCCCCCTGTCCTAGCGATGACCGAACAAGGAGTTTTTATGAAAAGAAATAGTCTACTCGTTCTGGTTTTGCTGATTTCCGGTTTCCTGGCCGCAGCCGCGGAAAAGCGGCCCATCGGTTTCGATGACATGCATGCCTTCAAAGCGGTCGGGAGTCCCGTCCTGTCTCCGGACGGATCGATGATCGCCTACACGGTGGGGTATTATTCATCCGAGCAGAAACAACAATTCAGCGACATCTACCTGATGGCGGCCGATGGCGGGCAGGTCCGCCGGTTGACCTCTCATCCGGCCGTGGAGAGCGGCATTAGCTGGAGCCCCGGCGGGAAAGAGATCGCCTTTTCGGCGGTGCGGGAAGGGAAGAAAAGCCAAATCTATGTCATCTCGGTCGGCGGAGGCGAGGCGGTGAAATTGACCGACCTGGAGTCGGGCGCCTCTTCACCGTCATGGAGTCCCGACGGCAAATGGATCGCCTTTTATTCCAGTCTCGGCCAAAAGTACGGTGAGGCATTCCAGAAGGAATTGGGGGATGTCCGCTTTCTCACCCATCTCCGCTATTATCACAACCGGAATTGGGACGACGGCTCCCGGCAGCGGGTTTTTGCAGTCCCCGCCGATGGTTCCGCGGTACCCCGGCAACTCACCGACGGCGAATGCGCCGACGAGGGGGACCATTCAATGACCTGGTCGCCCGATTCCCGCGCCATCGCTTTCGTTTCCAACCGCGATCCCGAGTGGTGGAATTCGATCGATACCAATATCTTCAGCGTGACCGTCCCCGAGGGGAAAATTGCCCAACTCACCAGCAACCGTGGCCCTGACCATTCACCTCTCTACAGTCCCGACGGCACCCGGATCGCCTGGCGCAGCATCTTCACCTACAACTACGAGAGCGAAAACTACAAGGTGGTGGCCGCCGCCCGTGATGGCAGCGGCGCCAAAACTCTGACCGCGCCTCTGGACCGGAGCGTTGACAGCTTTATCTGGAGCCCAGACGGGAAAACGATCCATTTCCTCTATGGCTCCGAGGGGGTGACCCATATCCAATCGGTCCCTGCTGCCGGCGGGCCGTTCAATCCGGTGTTGACGGCGCGCCATGTCCTCTCGGGAATGACCCTGAGCCCGGACGGCAAGATCATCTATTGCCGCCGCGGCGACGATCTCCGGCAGATGGAGATCCATTCCATCCGCGCTGGTTCGCTGCAAAAACTGACCGCGGTGAACGACGATATATCGGACCGCTTTATCGCCCAACCCGTCGAGGAGATCTGGTTCCGCAGCCCGGATGGCGCCCGGGTGCAGGGATGGGTGATCAAGCCGGTCGGCTTTCAGGCGGGGAAGAAATATCCGTTGATCCTCTCGATCCATGGCGGTCCCCACGGGATGAGCTCCATCGCCTGGAACTACACCAACCAGTTGTGGGCGGCCCATGGCTATGTGGTCCTATACACCAATCCGCGCGCCTCGCTCGGCTACGGGGAAAAATTCAGCCGCGACATCTGGCAGGATTGGGGCGGCCGCTGCTACCAGGATGTCATGGCCGGGATCGACCAGGTGATCAAACTGGGTTTCGTCGATCCGAAGCGGATGGGGGTGACCGGAGGGAGTTTCGGCGGTTACATGACCAACTGGATCGTCGGGCACACCAACCGGTTCGCCGCGGCCATCACCGTCGCCGGTCTGTCCAACCTCACCAGCTTTTACGGGACCACCGACGAGCAGTTCTTTCCGGAAGCCGAGTTCAAGGGAGCGCCCTGGGAGCAGCGGGAGGCTTACCTGAAGCATTCGCCCATCTGGTACGCGGAGAATTTCCGTACGCCGACGATGATCATCCACGGGGAGTTCGATTTCCGGGTGCGCACCGAGCAGGCCGAGCAGATGTTCACCGCCCTGCAGAAGAAAAAAGTACCCAGCGTCTACGCCTGGTTTCCCGACGAGGGTCACGGCGTGCGCAGGCCCGACCACCGGATGCTCTACAACAAGATGATGCTCGACTGGTTCGGCCATTTCCTAAAAGGCGAACCTTCCCATTATCTGCAGATGGCCGCAGGCGAAAAAAAGTAAGAATTCCGGCCGTTTTCTCTGTCTTGCAAGGTTGTTCGGGTTGTGGTATAGTATATCTCCGCAACCAACCGAGTGGGGCTGTGGCGCAGCTGGGAGCGCGCCTGAATGGCATTCAGGAGGCCGAGGGTTCGATCCCCTTCAGCTCCACTTTTTTTCCATCATTCTCCCTTTTTTGCATAGCGGGGGTAGTGCTTTTTCCTGCATTCGGGACACATGCTGTGGGAAAAACTGGCTTCCGAGTGATCACGGATGTATTCCTCCAGTATCTTCCAGTACCCGTGGTCGTCGCGGATTTTTTTACAGAAGGAGCAGATCGGGAGAAGTCCGTTCAGTGTACGGATCTGCGCCTTCGCCTCCTGCAGTTCGGTGACATCGATGCCCGTGCAGATAATGTAATCGATCGAATGGTCCCCGTTCTTCAGGGCGGTCAGCGTCCAGATGACCTGCAACTGCCGTGCATCCTTGGTGATCAGGACGCCCCGGTGTTTGATTGGCGAATCTGCGGTACAGGTTTTGCGAAACATGTTGCGGAAAACGGAGATTTCCCGATCCGGCAGCATCTGCTCCCAGAAATTCAGCCCCAGAAGATCGATGATGGTGAAGCCGGTCAGGTGTTCGAACGAATTGTTAATGCGGATGCAGCGACCCTGGTCATCGAGAAGAACCACCAACGCGCCGGTGGTTTCGAGGATAGCTGAGATGAAGTTGCGCTCCCGCTTCAGCATGTCCTCGGCTTCGCTCGGTTGGTGTTTCGGGCGGATGGTGACGACGATGATCGTCGGCTGGTCGGAACAGGGGTAGACCAGGTTTCCCGAGATACAGGCCGGTATGGGGTGACCATTGCCGTTCTTGACGATGACTTCTTCGTTTTTGATCCAGCTCCGCTTGAGCAGTCGCTGCAGCAGGCGATCTGCCGACCGGGGATCGCAGAACAGATCGCCGAGCCTGAGTTTTTGCATCTGGGATCGGGGAAGATCAGCCAGCAGAAGTGCTTCCTGGTTGGCCTGCAAAATTTTCCCCGAGACTGCGGCTACGATCACCGCCTCTTGGGCATTCAAAAATTTCGCCGAAAAAACAGCCTCCCTGATCCGGTCGTTTGAACGCATTGTTGCTTCCCTTATGTGAACCAGTTTGTCTGCCCCGATCTTGCCAAGGTATCGGGGAAACTATACTATGCTCTTCTCCCGGGGGAAAAGGGGGTCTTCTCCACCTGCATCAGGAATGGAACCCCCCGAGGTCGCTCCGGGAACTTGCGCTCTGTTCCTCTATTTTTTCTTTTCGGCGAGCAGGTAGAGGACGAAGAGGATCAGGACTCCGATGTAGAGGTAGGGAATGGCCCAGGGCCAAAGGGGATGGGCCTTGAAGAAGGTTTTGATCAGATAAAACAGGGCGGCAAAGCCCACCGTGATGATCGCCCAGAAAAGAAAGATCTTTTTAAACGCCACCTGCACCTCCTGAAGAACACAATTATATCGGGTTTGACGGCAAACAATCAAGAGGTCGGCCGGTTCATTTCCAGAAAATCCGCTTGAGAGAGAGGTAGACCTGCCATTTCGATTCTTCCCGGGAAAAGATCCGGCGGGCGACTCCCAGGCTGATCATCCCGGTTTTGCCGATGGGAAGAGGGGCCTGCAGTTCCAGCCCTCCGGAGAACACTGTGATTCCTTTTTCCCCCGCTATTTTTTCATTGCCCCAAATATGGGCGCCATCGATGAAAAAAGCGAAGTTGAGCGGATTGATGGGGATTCGAACCTCTGCGGTGGCTGTCAGGAGACGGTTCCCCGGGTAATAGCGGTCGCCGGTGCGGACGTAGATGTCCTCGGAGTAGTGATCGAGGATGTGGAAGGTTTGAAATCGTGCCATCCCCACCTCTTTCTGCGGAGGATAGCGCCCATGGTTTCCCTGAAATCCCAGGAAAAGACAACCGGTTATGGCTTGGAAGAGGGGACGGATGCAGACCGCCTGGAGATGCAGGGAGTGATAGGCGAACCCGCCCCTGTCAAGTGAATGGGTATACCCGTAGCGGGCTTGCAGGCCGGTCCCCCGGGTCGGAAAAAAAGTGAAGGGCTGGATCCGGGTCCAGGCAGCGGTCAGGGAAATCCGCCCCAGTCGGTAAGGTTCCGGGATTCCCGGATAGGCGGGGAGGTCGGAATCAGCTTCAGAGGCCGGGTCGATGCCGGTACGGAGGCGGCTCTCTTCGGCCAGAAATTCCAGGGAGCCCCGCCACTGGTCATAATCCGATTTGCCCTCCCAGCTTCGTGACAAATCGAGGCCGGCGAAGGCGATCCCCTCGTAAAGGTGTTGCTTGCCCCGGTAGCCGAAGGTGACCGAATCCTGGAGTCCGGCATCGGCCTGGATGGCCAGAGGCGTGGCGCGGTCGAGGTATTCCAAAAAGACATTCGTCTGGCTCGGGCGGCGCAGGTTCAGTGCCACGGCGCCGGTCAGGAAATGTTTTCCCATCATGTCGGCGGCGATTCCGTAGAGGGCAGGAACGACATGGTTCTGGAGCACCAGCGGCACGGGACTCAGTTGCAGGAGCCGAAACGTCGACCACGGATGAAACCGTCCGATGAAGGCGCCTTCGGGTTTTTTGCCCAGGTCGATTGCCATCGGCACTCCTGGGGCTGCATCGGTCCAGGTCCGGTAGTATGGCTGAAGATCTCCGGGAAATCTCTCCGGGGTGCGGAATGGATCCAGGGTGATCAACCGGTTTCGATCCCGGGAAACCTGACTGATCCCCAGTGCTTTTTCCCGTTTCGGCCATTGGGTGATGAGAATGGTGTTGGATTGCCGGGTCACCTCGATCTCGCTATCCAGGCCGGTGGACCGCCGGAATACATTCAACGTGTCTCCCGTCTGTCCGGTGTAGAGAATGTCACCGCGATCATCCGGTGAGAAGAGGGGAAACCGGGCAAAAGAAGCACTGGGCAATTCGTGTATTTCCCGCTTGCCCCGGTCGTAAATGAGAATGGCGAATTTTCTGTCGGCGGGGCGGTGCATCGATCCGATCACCCGGCGGCCATCGGAAGAGGCGGAGAGGTCATACAGGTGACATTCACCAATAAACTCGGTCAGTTTTTTCACATTGCGCCCAAGTGCATCGCACTCAAAAAGATGGATCGTTCCCTTCTCATTGCCGGCAAAAACCAGGTGCTCCGGGTCGACAATCACCGGTTCCCTGGCCCGAAGGTTTTTCGTGATCCGGGTTTCCTTCCCGGAGTCGATTTCGACCCGGTAGATATCGGGAACGAGCGACCCGAGGCGGTCGAAATGGTGGCGGCTGAAGGCGATGAAACGGCCGTCGGGACTGATGGAGAAGTTATCCTGGATCCGGTTGCGAGCCAGCAGGCGGATGGTTTTCCGGTCGCGGTCCCAGAGAAACAGGCATTGGTCGGGCGTGTTGTCCGATTCCTGCCCGGTGAAGACCAGTTTTTTCCCGTCGGGGGTTTCCTTGACCACCGAAATGAACCGGCAGGGGAGTTTGTCGCCCTCTTCCCCCACCTGATCGGTACGCTCCGACATCCCCTCCCGCCAATTGTAATAAACGTTCATCGCCTTTTGCCATTCGGTATTGAAATCGGAGAGAGATTGCTTGGTCACTTTCTGAAACGCATTGGCGAAATTGAATGACCGGCTCCCTTTGGGCCGCTGAAACATGCCCCCGATCGCCCGGTCGTCCAGGCGTTGTCGCAGCCAGCGGATCTTGGCGAATCCCCGGGCATAGACCAGCGGTCCCAGGTCCAGGAACGAGCTGTTCAAATCTTCGTTGCGGATCCAGAGGTTCAGGTAACGGTCACCCCGTTCCGTACCCCAGGCTTCGCCGCCGTAGAACTGGGCCAGCCCTTCGTAGAAATCGAGATGATTCCTCGCTTGCAGGGAGGAGAAGGGGAAAACCAGATCCCAGAAACTGCGGGTATTTTCGAATACCAGGGCATGGACCATTTCGTGAGCGAGTACTTTTTGCAGCCAGCCGTCTGTGCCGGTGAACCGTGTCCGGAATGCCGAGGGACTGATCCAGACGAACAGATATCCGAGCGGACTGGTCGCTCCATTGGCGATATCGTCGCAGTCGGAGATGAATAACGGGTATTTCCTGGGGAAGCGGAGCCCGAGGTTGGCCTGAAGGTTGGCATAGACCTGCTCGGCGATCATGCCGGCCTGGACGGCGGCTGCCTCGATTCCCTCGTTGTAGACCACCAGAAAATGGTCGGTCTCGTAGCGGTTCCACTTCAATTCCGGGTGATACTGGCCGGTGATCAAGCTGAACGTCCCCTGGGCGGAGCTATATAGGGGAATCAGGAGCAGGATGACCAAGCAACGGGTGAAATTGTTCATTACCCCCCCTCGTTATAGTATGTATTTCGAAAGTATAGCAGAAAAAGCGGAATGGGAAAAGGAATCTTCCGGCGATCGATCCGGGATATGGGTCAGTCGCTGAGGAGCAGGATCGAAGCGATGCCATCGGCATGCGCTGCGTCGATGATCGCCGCTATCGTCTCGGCAGGGCAATCCCGGTGGGCGTGGATGAGTAGCTGATCCTTGGGAGTGATTTTCTTTGCCAATTCGGTTCGGCTGACCCGGCCGGTGGCGTCGGTCATGTGTCCGTCCGGATTCACCTCCACCCGGTAGATGTGAGCCTTTTGCCGGGCGGAAAAGCGGGTGTATTCGGTCTGGGTAATGACCTGCAGGGAGGATTCGGAACGATGGACCCGCGCTGAAAAAATTTCATAAACGAAGAGGGCCAGAAAAGCGGTGATCACAAAAGAAAACAGGATAAAAAGGATCTTCGTTTCGAACGATAGCCGGGGTTTGCTGCTCATTCCCGTATTGTACCGTATCGGCCGAGCCCTGGCAACATCTCTGCCGAGTCCGCATGGGCAAGGCTTGCCTTGACAGTCCGGGTCAAAAAGATTAAGATGGGAGCCGGATGAAGCTGTGGAAAATTCTCTTGGTCAGTGCGTTGGGAGGAGGGTGTCTGATTCTCTTTTTTCATAAGGTGGACTGGGCCGGAGTCGGTCGGTCGGCCGAACGGATTCCTCTCGTTTATCCGGTCCTTTTCGCGCTGGGAATTTTCCTTTCCTATTTGATCCGGGCCTGGCGCTGGGGGATTTTACTCCGACCCTATGGGGAATCGGAATTCAAAAATCGCTACAACAGCATTGTCATCGGCTACCTGGTCACCTACCTGTTGCCGGGAAGGCTGGGTGAAGTTGCTCGCCCGGCATATCTGGCACGGAAAGAAAACACCAAGCTGGCTTCGGCCTTGGCCACGGTCGTTTTTGAGCGTTTGGTCGACGCCTGGCTGATCCTGACTCTCCTGGCGCTTTCCCTGGGATTCCTGTTCCGGGGGGGATCCCCCGGGCTGACTCATCTCCGGTCGGCGGCGTTATGGGGAACCGGAATCCTTTTCGCCGGTCTGGTCTTCGTTCTCCTCTGCCGCGTCCCGGCCTTTTTAAACCTGGTGGAACGGGGACTCAGGCGAATTTCAAGGGCTCTTCCTGGCGCTGCCCGGGAGAAGACCGTTCAGACAGTCCTCTCCTTTCTGTCGGCTTTGCTACCGCGGCTGAATCGAAAGCAGACGCTGTTTTACGGTTTCGGAACGATTCTCCTCTGGACCTTGATCATCGGCCAGTATTGGCTGCTTTCGCTGGCTTTCGCCGGTATGCAATTGGGGATGTCCAAGGCAGTGATCTATTTTG
>Ga0209287_10000505_pt1 | contig 22883 bp, 17 predicted proteins | sample PPLLak3cmMay2015_2_FD_187255 | JGI IMG/M metagenome (GOLD analysis project Ga0209287, IMG submission 187255) | Freshwater sediment microbial communities from Prairie Pothole Lake near Jamestown, North Dakota, USA - PPLs Lake P8 Core (1) Depth... | ecosystem: Environmental > Aquatic > Freshwater... | reverse complement strand
GATCAGATTTGTAAAGAGAATAATGATGGAGCTCTCTATCTTCTCCAAGAAGCACAAAACATTCGTGATACCGTTATTCCTCGTGTGATGCCTCCGCTTCTTGATGAGTTACCTAATGACTCTGATGGGAACTATCGGGTTTCTTGGCAGGAACAGAACCAGGTCGCAGATCCTGATTATTTCCAGCTTGATGAGCTTTCTGGGCTTACCGTCGGGACCGATGACGCAGAGTCTGGGTCAGGAGCATGGAACCTTGAGGGTTTTACACTGTCAACAACCAAATATCATTCAGGAAGTCACAGTTACAAATCACGATATCTTGATTCCGATACCTCTGCGATGACAACTACCTCCCCGATACCGATTACTGATGGGATGACGCTTTCCTTCTGGTGTTGGTACAATATCGAGAACAATTATGATAAGGCGTTTGCTGAAGTGAGCACCGATGGTCGGTACTACAAAATCTTGGATACCTTCACCAGTACCTCAGGCAACTGGTTATACAAAGAATATGATCTGAGCAATTATTCAGGAGAATCACTCTTTATCAGATTCAGGTATACGACCGATCAAGGAACATTACAGGATGGTTTCTATGTCGACGATATCGCCCCAGTTGCTGATTTCGATACGGTCACGACCCTTTCAAGTTCCATTACCAATGAGTATTATGATATCACGGGGAAAGTCAATGGGACGTATTATTACCAGGTGAAAGGCCATAACAGCGCACGTGGATGGTGTGATTTTAGCACCCTTGGGAAGGTCGTTGTCACATTAGGGGAAGATATCACTCCGCCAGTGACTACCTGTTCCTTAGCAGGAGATCTGCAAGGTGATGTCTATGTCAGTGACGTGACTGTCACCCTCACCGCAACAGATGATTCAGGTGTTGATTACACGAAATACAAACTCGATAATGGGGGATGGACGACGTATACCGCACCATTTATCGTATCATCAAACGGAAATCATACGGTCTCTTTCTACTCAGCTGATAACGTAGGTAATACGGAGATAGAAAAAACCTGCTCCTTTATCATCCAGAAGGAAGTACCATCGGTTACCATCATCATAAAAGGCGGGTTTGGCGTCTCAGCAACCATTACCAACACAGGGACAGTGAATCTGACAGACCTTGATTGGACGATGAGCCTGGATGGGAAACTGATTTTCGTTGGAAAAACAAAATCAGGCACAATTGACTCTCTTCCAGTAGGCGAATCAGTCACCGTGAGCGATTTCGTCCTTGGTTTTGGAAAGACAGGGATAGCGATGCAGGTTGAAGCAGCTGAGGCGACCGCAACTGGTACAGTCATCGTGTTCTTTGTCATCGGGGTACAATAATTACCCTTTTTTTTCTTTTTTATTTTTTGTTTATTCTCATAAAAAAGGGTAAAAAAAGCGTATTTTGTATAAATATTTGGAGAAAAGATATATAAGCCATCATTTATTTAGTAGAACTGGGTTTTTTTATGGAAGGAAGAAAAAAAGCAATCTATCTTGGGGCAGTCGTACTCGGTCTTTTGATGATTGTACCAACAACCAATGTCCTTGGGACCGTACAACCATCACAGAACCAGACAGTAACGATAGTAAATATGCATGCGACACCGACCCATGAAATGCTGGTATTAACTCAAACAGACAAAGCAATATCAAATAATAAAGAACAGAATATCGGCTCATTAGGGACCGATGTGCAAGTAACCACTGCAGCGGAAACAGAAAAAAACCCGGCGATCGGAGCGGTACCCACAGGGGAGTTATTGATATCATACACCTCTGTGATAGACACTTCTAACAACGATATCATCTGGGATTTCTCAACTGATGCAGGACAGTCCTGGAGCGGTGGTGTGTATTTTGAAGTAGAAGGAGCTGAATCACACCCTGCGATTGACTATTGGGGAACCGGTAATAGAGGGGTTGGCACGATGCAGGGGGATTTCCTGAGCAACAACGGTGCTGACCAACATACGTTTATCGCCAATGATATCACAGATACAACGTCATACGAATTAAGCACCATAAGCTGGGGCGCATCATTCCCCTACTCGGACCGCAGGATCCCTGATATCGGTGGATATGATGGCAATGGGATCGCCTGGTGGTACGGGATCATCGCTTGTGTTGGAACCCGTGGTTCACCTGGGTCTGTCGACATGCCGATCTTTAACTATGCCAACTACGGTGATGAGACACAAGGGTGGAGCAGCTATTTCGGAGAATACCCTGGTTGTGAAAACGCTGCGATAGAAATCGATCAATCCAATGGTCTGTTCTATGCGGTGTTTGATATTTACCGGACATCACAATGGGATCTTCTGCTCATCCGTGGTGATGCTCATGATGATGGAACCGGACACATTGCGTACATCGGTGAATCATTCATTGGCGGCACAGAAAACACGAAATATCCTGCTGTTGATGTGAAGGACAACAAGGTCATCATTGTCGCTCAATCAGATGAGGCAGGAACAGAAGACATCGTCTGTTACTACTCCGCTGACGCAGGAAACACATGGGAGAAAAGCTTTGTTGCTGCGAGTGGTTCAAATGACGAACTCTACCCAAAGATTGTTTCTTTTGGAGATACGGCGATCTGCACCTTCATCATGAATGATGATTTGTACTATGCGTCTACCGAAGACGGGGGCGTCACATGGACCACGCCTGAGACGGTAAACGATCAGATTGGATCAGTGGACAGCGAGTTTAGAGACACAGATATCACCTATGATGGAACCGTGGTTTGGACCGATATTCGCAATGGAAACCCAGACCTCTATCTAGATAATATCGCTGAAACCCCAACATTCCCAATCTTAAGCTTCGGGAGTTTCGCGGCTGCCGGGTTAGGAAAAGTATCCATCCCAGTGACAAACATCGGTTCTGCGGATGCAACAAATGTAAATGTCACCATCACGGTGACTGGTGGGATCCTTGGTCGTATCAATAAGACCAAAACAGAGACAATTAACACACTAGCAATGAACGAGGAAGTGACGGTCACCACCGATGGAATGATCTTCGGGCTTGGAGCGATCGTTCTGACCGCAAAAGCTAGTTGCGTTGAAGCAACACCCCCCATCGTAACAAAAACAGGGTCTGGTAAAGTCTTCATCGTCTTTATCAGGAACATCGCATAACCCCCCTCTTTTTCTTTCTTTTTTTTTATCGTATTTGTTCCCAAAGTTTTATATATTATTGTAAGGTTTTATTACGTTATATATTTGGGGATATTCTATGAAGAAAAGCCTAGTAGGAATTATCGTAGCTGTAGTAATCATTAGCGGATATGGAGCTGTTGCGACTTCGTTGACAAACCAAAACTGTGCCGAAAAAACAGATACTTTTATGTTTTCATCTGTCAAACTTTCTGAAGATCAGGACTATACTACTGTCGATTTATCTGAGGCAACCTCGTATCTGACCACTCAAGGAAGCTTTGCTGTACCGGTGGTGACCCGGGTGTATACGTTCCCATTTATGACTAAGATAACAGATGTTGTGGTGAGTTTCTCACAGACTGAAGATATTCCTATCTCAAAACCATTGAAGGTCGCACCTGAGGCAATCGCAGATGCAGGGGAGGAACCGACCGAGATCGTTCTTCAATCGACTTCACTGAATATCTACCCGGAGCAACGCTATAGTTATCATATGGCGGCAGGGAGGCAGAATGACAACATTGTCACATTTGTAGCGGTTCATCTGTATCCAGTTCAGTATCTTCCCTCGGAAAGCATTCTGCGTTGTGCCAAGAACGCTGAAATCACGATTACCTATGAACTCCCAGAAGCACGCTCGGCAACATCTTCTGATAATTACGAGCTTGTGATTATCGCCCCTGAAAAATTTGCTGATGCGTTACAACCACTTGTCACTCATAAGCTCAGTATGAATATGTCAACCAAGCTTGTCACACGAGAAGATATCTATCAAAGTGTGTATTTCCCTGTAGAGGGACGAGATTGTGCGGAGGAAATAAAGTATTTCATAAAAAACGCTTGTGACCAATGGGAGACAAAATATGTCCTGTTGGTTGGGGGAAGGAGCGGGGGTGTGAAGCAAGAAAAATGGTGGATGCCGGCTCGATATTCTTTACTTGATGACAGCGGGGAAGGCTCATATCTTACTGATCTGTATTTTGCTGACGTGTATGACGTCTATGGGAACTTCTCAAGCTGGGATTCGAACAATAACGGGATTTTTGCAGAGTGGACGAACACACAGAGGGACATCATGGATATGTATCCTGATGTGTATGTTGGTCGTCTGTCATGCACAAATGTTCCTCAGGTAAAAACCATGGTGAAAAAAATCATCAGGTATGAGACGTCAACGTATGGTGCTGAATGGTTTAAGACATTTGTTGGCGTCGCTGGTGATACCTACCCTGATCCCAATGATCCGTATTATGAAGGAGAGCTTGCGACGAATGCATCGTTCCAGCAGCTGGAAAGCCTTGGGTTTGATGCATCGATGGTCTGGACGTCCAATGGCAGGTTCACTGATGCGAACGCAGTGATCGCTGAAATCAGCAAAGGCTGTGGGTTTGTGCATTTCTCAGGTCATGGGAACCCGGTTGCCTGGTCGACTCATCTTGCGAGAAACGAGACGTGGGTGAACGGACCGACTGCATTTGATATGAAGAAATTATCCAATGGGGACGAACAACCTGTTGTTATTGTTGGTGGCTGTCATAACGCACAGTTCAATACCAGCCTTTACAACATGTTGAAGGGGGTATTAGAGGATGGTGTGTCGTATTTCAAATCGACTCGGCCCTTTGGGGCGTTCTGGTTATATGAATGGATCCCTCGTTGCTGGGCATGGGCGATGGCAAGTCAGAGCAGAGGTGGTGCGATCGCGGTGATTGCAAATACCGGTCTTGGATATGGAGAACCAGGGGAACATACATTGACCGAACGGGGACGGCATCTTGAGTGGTTATTCTTCAAAGCCTATCATGATGGCGAGGTGAACCTTGGGGCGACGCATGGGACTGATCTTATCTATTATATGAATGAGCATCCTCCCATGGTGGATCAAACCGACTGTAAGATAGTCCAGGAATGGGCCCTCCTTGGTGACCCCAGTCTGCTCATTGGAGGATATCCCTCCTAATCCTTTTTTCTTTTTTTCAGTGATATTTTATAAAGAAATGTTTATATAATAAAAGATGAATGATTTCACATAGGATGATCCATATGAAAAAGACCCTGTTTGTATTTCTTGTTGTTGCGTTGCTTTTGAATTCATCTGTCTTGATTATCTCTGCTCAGGATCAACCATCCAATAGGACCGCTCTCTTTTCTGATGAATCAACCATCATCGAGATGATCAACCAGATCAACGAGTCACTTCTCTATGACTATCATGCTGGGTTGCTGAAGTTCGGGCCTCGATATACAGGGTCGATTAGCTGTAATCTTGCTGCAGAATATATCTTTAGTGAATTTCAACAGATGGGGCTTGAGACTGAGTTTCATGAATGGCGCTATGCTGGTTTCCATAGCAAAAACGTTGTTGCGACTCTGCAGGGGACAGACCCGGATAGTTCGGTAGAATACGTTCTCTGTGGCCATTATGATACGGTCGTGGATGCTCCTGGTGCAGATGATGACGGTTCTGGGACTGCAGCAGTGCTTGCCATTGCTTCTGTTTTCAGGAACTATCAGTTTAACCACACCATCCGGTTCATCACGTTCTCTGGTGAGGAAGTTGGAACGTACGGGAGTTTTACCTATGCACGGGAGGCATCCTATCGTGGAGATAACATCGTTGCGGTCCTGAACATGGACATGATCGGATACGCTAGCACGGCAGAAGGCGGACGAGTCCTGCGGTTTTTCCCACCAGAGCGCTCTACCTGGATTGCGGATGAGGCAACCGTGATCGGTGAGAAATACAATGACATTATTGATATGAAGGTTGTGACGCTCCCTGGGTATCGTGGGGCTGACAACCAGGCGTTTGTTGATTATGGGTACGATGGGGTCTGGATCGCGCATCAAGATGGATACCCCTGGGGTCATTCACCAGAGGATACCGCTGATCATCTGAATTGGTCGTATTATGTGAAGGCGACAAAACTGATGCTTGCGATCACCGCTGAGTTTGCACAAAAACCAATTGACGTCCAAGTGGTCCTGCATCGACCTTATGAGGGGTACACGTATTTTTTTAAACGGCCGGTTTTTGAAAGTTCATTTGGGAAAAAATATTTCGGTGGACTTCGGGGAGCAACGTTCATCCTTGGGGGAAGAACCGTAGCGAGTGCTGAGGTTTTTTCCCATGAGCCGATTCAATATGTGGTCTTCTGTATCGATGGGTATTTCATGTTTTGGGATTCTGAACCACCCTACGAATGGACGATCCAGGGATGGTTCACCCCAATCCTAGGAAAGCATATCCTTGATGTCTATGCGTACACCACAACGGGGAAGAGAGCATCGGATCAGATGGACATTACCATCTGGGAACTTGCGACATCGTATAAATGAGAATCACAGGGGAATAGTTTTATAGGAAAAGAACATATAATAATTATATGAGACGTCGAGTGGGATTTCTGTTCATTGTGATTTTTATTCTGGTTGTACCTTTTGGGATGTGCAGTGCGACAGACCCAAAAATTGTTCTGGTGACTGGATTTGAGCCTTTTGGGATGTATCCGACGAATCCGTCGCAGGTGATTGCTGAAACGTTGAACGGATCTACTTTTAACGATGCGGAAATCATCGGGATTGTCCTGCCTGTGAATTTTACGACATCCGTTATTAGAGCGATAGAAGCTGTTGAATTGTACCATCCGGATGTGGTCATCAGTCTTGGTCTGAACGCGAAAGCAAAAGTCATCGAGGTAGAAAAAATCGGGGTCAATATCAAACGATACCCAAAGGATGATGGGAGCTGGTCGTTTCCCCAGCGGATTGATACACAGGGTCCATTCCTACGAATCACTTCTCTGAATACACATGATAGTGTTCGAAAGATACGGGATGCAGATATTCCTTCGAAACAGAGTTTTTTTGCCGGGTCGTATATTTGTAACGCGTTGTTCTACGGATTATTAGGATATACAAAAGATCAGAACCTTACCACTTCAATCGGTTTTATTCATGTGCCTTTGTTGGATTCGCAGGACCCTTCAGGGATGTCGTTAGACACGATGATGGATGCGGTGAAAATAGCTATTCAGGAAAGTCTTGCATGAATAATCTTTATATAGAAAACATGTACTGACAACTTCGATGAGAGAGATAACAAAAGCACAGGTCACTATTGGTTTGTTAGCTTTTTTTGCGACGATTTGGGATGTTCTTATCAAGGGGTCATATCCAGATATGTTCTACACCATCGGCATTGCTGTTCTGCAACTGGTTTTACTGCTTATCTTATCCTATGTGATCATCGCGTTGCTTGAATGGGTGAAGGTCTTTGATTTGAAAACGAATTCGATTCTTACGTTATTGGTGTTGGTGACGTTAAAACTGCTGACCATCATGAATATTTCATAAAAAAAAACGGATAGCCGTCTAGACTTGTTTTTGTTTTCGTTCGGTGATATCTTTCATGATATGGACTGAGCCGGTGATTTCTCCGCTGTCTGTGAAAATCGGTGATGCCGTTATTTCTAGGTATCTGTTGAGATGTGGCTCGTAGAATTCAACGGTTGTGGTTTTTTTTGTTTTTTGTATTTGTTGACAGGCACAGGTGGAAGGTGAATTGTTCATGTTATGCAGGAGTTGGTGGCATTTTTTTCCGATGCATTCTTCGGGTGTGCTGTGAAGGAATTCAGCAAAGGAGCGGTTTGCTCGCAGGATAAAGAAGTTATTGTCCTGAATGAAGACCATGTCTGAGATGGAATTGAAGGTTGTTTCCCATTCTTGGATGGTGCGTCTCATTTTTTCTTCGGTTTGTTTTCGATCGGTGATGTCTTCGATGACGAGGGTGACGCCTGGTTCGCCGTCATCAAAGGTTGTTGGGATATGTTTGATGTGAAGGTAGAAGAGTTGGTTTTTTTGGATATATTGTTTTTCTATGCTGTGTTCGGTTCCTTCGAGTGCTTTTTTCGCGTTTTGTGCAAGTTCAGGGATCTCGAAGAATGAAACGGAGAATGTTTGAATTGGTCTGCCGATGATTTCTGAGCGTTGGATTTCTATGAATTTTAAGAGGTTTTCACTGACTTGTAAGAATTTTAATTCTCGGTTTAAAAGGACGATGTAGTCATGGGTGAAATTGAGGAGGGCGTTGAGTGGTATTCTGGATGAAGGGAAAAATACTTTTGCTGGGCCAAAGGTAAGCATTTCGACATGACCGGAGATGAGCAGGATGTCGAGGTATTTGGCTACTGAGTTTCTGTTGATGTTGATTTCGCGGGCGATGTCGCTGACTGTCATTCCTTTTGGATTGTTTTTTAGTATTGTTTTTATCTGTGCTAATTCCTCTTGATAACTCTCCACGGCTGATTATCTCTTCTTGTGTATTTATGCATTTCGTTATTGCCAATCACTAATGCCATGCAAAGAAAGAAAAGTATATATACCACATAGCCGATGCTTTCATTGCCATGCAGAAACGCCTGGCAAAGTGGTGAAGGGATAAAAAAAATATGAAATCTCCTCTAATAAATCTGGAACGCAACCAACCCATCAAAACATCCGCCTGGGGGAGTATACCACCTTCAAACAAGAAAGAAAATCACAGCGTTCCTCCTTTTCTCTTCCCACATCCCATCTTTCATCAAACACCAGGTAAGAAAAAATCCTTCCTCCATTCATGAGGTACCTCTGTCAAACAAAGCATCCCATCTCTCTTTTTTCAGAGGTACCTCATCCCATCCCATCAAACCGGAAGTATTTTCCGGTTTTGACATTTGTACAAAATAATCTTATATAGTTAAATAATGAAGATATACACGTATGAACGAGGTACGATATTACCAAAAAAACATTATGGTTGTCGACGACGACCCTGATATCGTCATGAGCCTGCAGGAACTTTTTGAAAGAGAAGGATTTCAGGTCACCACCGCAGACAACGGAAGAACTTGCCTAGTTGAACTTGAAAAAGGATTTCAGGGAATCATCATCCTGGACCTGATGATGCCGATCATGGATGGCATCGAAACCATAAAGAAAATGACCATCGATGGATTCACCGACGAAAACACCATAATCGTGCTCACCGCAAAACGAATACAAGGAGAGGAGTTCAACGAAATCTACCCATATATCGCTGATTACATCACAAAACCATTTGATATCAGCACCCTTCTCAATACCGTGAAAAAAATCGCGCAAAAACCACCAGTGAAAAGACGATATTAAAAACATCTTTTTTTATTTCTATTAGAAAAACTATATAATATTGAAATAGCTTATAGAGAAAGAGAAACCATGAAGAAATTCTCGGTTCATACCATACAAACTCTTCTCGTGTTATTCATCGTTTTTCTCCTAAGTACTACAGCACCCTCCTTCTCACTTTCACCACAAAACAACTCAAACCCATCAATCGTTGTAGAACAAAGAGTACAGACCGCCAGCAGCCAGAAGATTTCAGATATTCTGTCCATGATTGATGAACACCTCATTTTAACCTATCTACAAAATATCGTTGGTCTTGGACCTCGAAAGACTGGGACCTACGGATGTGAAAAAGCAGCTCAATACATCCATGAACAATTCACGGACAGTGGACTTTACGCACGATATCAAAACTGGACCGCGTGGGGCAACCAGTACATCCCCAAGCGCTACACTAGCAAAAATGTAGAAGGAACAATACGAGGAACAGACTCAACTGATACTTCCATCATCATTTTTAATGCACACCATGATTCTGTGGCGAAAGGACCAGGAGCAAACGATGATGGCTCAGGTACTGTCGCCGTACTAGCAGCGGCCTACGCACTCAGTCATTTTGATTTTAAACGAACCGTTAAATTTGTCACTTTTTCAGGTGAGGAAGTTGGACTGCTCGGAAGCCAGGCCTATACAAAGGAAGCCTATGAACGAAACGATAACATCCTTGTAGAAATCAACGCAGACATGATCGGACATGACGAAGGGAGCCGAAAGATGACTGTTACTGCAACCGAGGATGCAGGATGGGTCGCAGAAATCTTCCAGGATATCAACGCGAATTATTCGATTGGACTGACCGTCAATCGCGGAACAATAAATAGAGTACGCCATGGTCTAGGAGGAAGTGATTACGCCGCATTCCTGCCCTATAGCTGGGAAGCGGTCTGCTGCTGGGAAGGAGACCACGATCCAAACTTCCATTCAGCACTCGATAACCTCAGCAACGTCAACATCAGCTACCTCGTCAATACGACCCGTATCGTCGCAGCAACACTTGCCTATCTCGCAGATATCGATCAAACCCCTCCACAAGTACGGATCACTTCACCACGTGTCGGATTTCTGTACATCGATGGGATGCAAAAACGCCCACTCGATGAATTCAAAACAACGGTCATCAACAATATCTGGATCTGGGCGGAAATAGACAATGCAACAATCCCCATCCAACGAGCTGAGTTTTACTATGACGGCAAATTGGTCTTTACCGATACTGAAGCACCCTTCAAATGGGAGTTTAACAAATTCTCTCTCCGGAAACACCAGATAACTGTGATGGTGTACGATCAACTAGGGAGAAACTCCTCAGATTGGAGAGAAATCCGTTTCATCAACATCTTTAAAAGAATCAGTTAACCGACCATCCGCTCGACTCAATAGCTACCTCTTCAGCCGCATCCTATTCTTTTTTAACATTGAAAGTGATAATGGCACGTAAACTATGGAACGAGGACTTGCATCATTTGACATCTACGTCATCGTCTCAGAGCTCCAAGACCTGAGAGGATGTTTCGTAGAAAAAATCTATCAACTCTCTCGCGAAGAAATTCTCCTGAGAGTCCAGCAGAAAACAGGTAGTCAAAAAGAATCACTCTTCATACGAAACGGAGAACTCTTATGCCGTACCCAGAAATCGTTTGATACCCCTGAGAAACCATCGTTGTTTGCCATGACGTTGCGAAAATATCTGCTAAATGGCAAGATCAGTGAGATCACCCAACATGAATTCGATCGCATCATCCAGATAAAGATCGGCAGAAAAGAAGGAGACTATACGCTGGTATGCGAGCTGTTCTCCAAAGGAAACGTCATCCTGCTGAACCCAGAGCGAAGAATCATCCGGCCGCTCATCAAACAGGAATGGGCATCCCGCTTGATTAAAAGCGGTGAAATATACAAACCACCACCAGCTCAGACAAACCCGTTTCACATCTCTGAGCCTGTATTCCAAGAACTCCTCTCAAAAAGCTCAAAAGACCTCGTACGAACCCTTGCGACATCCATGAATCTCAGCGGGATGTACGCAGAAGAACTCTGCTTACGTGCTGGTGTCGATAAGACCCTAAAGACAAGAGAGATCGATTCCGCAACCATAAAAAAATTATATGATGAACTACAAAAACTCTTATCGATGTTTCAAGAGAAAAACATTCACCCTGTGTTCGTCAAAAAAGAAGGAACTCCCATCGACATCCTGCCGTTTCCTTTTCAAAACTATCCTACTACCGATTATGAACCAACAACAAGTTACTCCAAAGGCCTTGAACTGTTCATCCCAACGCAAAAAACACAAAAACCTCAGGAAACACGCCATCGTAAGATGATCGAAAAACTCCAACGACAGCTCGCCCAACAAAAAGAATTAATCGAAGGATTCGTAAAAAATATAGACCAAAAGAAACGAGACGCAAACCTGCTGTACCTCAATTTTCAAGCATGTGAAAAACTCCTCCAGGAAATCGCAGTCCTGCTCAGACAGAAAGAGAAAAACGATGCAATCAACAACATCCGTCAGAATCCCTATGTAAAGCTGTTCGATCCAACGACAAACGAACTTGTTGTCTTCCTCAATGAAGGAGAAGGAACCAAGATTGAAATAAGTCTGGATTTCCGGAAAAGTGTCTCTGAAAACGCTGACCAGAAGTACGAGGAGAGTAAAAAAATCCAGGAGAAATTGAAAGGAGCACTCGAGGCAGTTGAACGGACCACCCATGAGCTTGCCACGATAAAAGACGTTAGAGTCGTCGAAAAGGAAAAAAAAGTCAGCCATGAGAAACAATGGTGGTTCGAGCGATTCCGCTGGTTCATCTCAACAGAAGGAAACCTGGTGGTGGCTGGACGAGACGCCTCAAGTAATGATGCCGTGGTGAAGAAATACCTATCAGAGGGGGACCGGTACGCCCATGCTGACATCCATGGCGCACCCAGCTGCGTCATAAAAAGCAAAGGACTCACCGATGAAAAAATCCCAATTACTGAAAAAACACTTGAAGAGGCATGTCTGTTTGCTGCATCGTATTCACGTGCATGGAACCAGTTCGGTGAAGCCTCAGCGTACTGGGTGCTACCAGAACAGGTCAGCAAGACACCGGAGAGCGGGGAGTACGTCCCGAAAGGCGGATTTATCATCAGAGGAAAACGCAATTATTATCGAAGTAAACTAGAGGTCGCTGTCGGCCTGATTCCTCTAGGGTCTGAAGAAAGACTAATGGGTGGTCCAATCACCGCTGTCGCAGCACGAGCAGTGAAAGGATATATCATCATTACCCCGGGTACGACAAAGAAAAGCATGATTGCACAGACACTTGCCAAAACATTTCACGTCTCAACCGATACCGTCGAAAAAGTACTCCCACCAGGGGACTGTGCTATTGTAAAAACCATCGGATTTGAATTACATTAGGTGAACGACAGTGAAGGTTATCTTTAAAGACCCAAGAAGCGGTGAAATAAAACTGATCCCTGAGAACCTTGATGACATCTGGCATCTGTATAACATCATCGAGGAAGGAGATTTAGTCCGAGCGGTCACCTTCCGTACCGCAGAAGGTGAAAAAGCAGATAAGCTTCGAGCGAAAAAAGTAGAGAAGAAAAAAATGAAACTCGGGATCCGTGTAGAAAAAGTAAATTTCCATGAGTTCTCAAACAGACTTCGCATCCAAGGGGTTATCGAGGAAGGCCAACAGGATCTCGGGTCGTACCATACCTTCAATGTCGATGCTGAGGAGATGCAGCCACTCTCCATTCTGAAAAACCAATGGAAATCACATCAGCTCCAACGGATAGATGAGGCAGTCCTCCAGCGTACCCAACCGATGCTGGTGTTCGTGTGTCTGGATGATGATGCTGCGACAGTGGCTCTGCTGTATCAGAGTGGCGTGCAGCTTGTTGCTGAGATCAATTCACATAGGTCCGGTAAGATGTATGAAAGCAAAGAGACCACCCCGGATTACTTCGGTGAAATTTTTTCTGTGATAAAAACGGTTAAAAAACCTGATTCTCCTCTCGTCGTCATCGGACCAGGGTTTACTCGAGACTATCTGTTGAAAGCAGGAAAGGAAAAAGAACCACTGCTGTTTAAAGAATGCATCACTCATGCGACCGCGAACGCAGCGATGAACGGGATCCATGAAGCACTCAAGGTAGGCATCGTCGAGCAAATCACCAAGGAGAACCGTGTGTCAAAAGAAACCCAGGCTATTGAGAACGTCTTTGAGCAGATCAAAAAAGACGGCCCGGTCACCTATGGGATGAGGGAAGTCGAAGACGCCCTCTCGCGAGGCGCCGCAGATCACCTGCTTATCTCAGATGTGTTGGTCCGAACGAAAAACGGGGAATATCTGCTAGATCTTGCGCGAAAAACACACTGTAATTTCATGATTATCAACACGATGCATGAGGCAGGGAAAAAGTTCGAAGGAATCGGTGGTGTGGCAGCGCTACTCCGGTTTAAATATTAAAAAAAAAAAATTGTTAGACGTACCTACCGCAGCCAGTGTTAATGATCATGGAGATATACGGTGGTGTGGTTATTTCCTCATCAACCCAGAAATCATCTGGTGGTGTGGTAGGGTTTCCTCCAGTATTTTTAGTTGTATCCACTTTTAAGGCTCCATCATAGTAATGATAACTTATTTTTAACTCAAAGTCATTTCCCTTGTCAATCATTTTTTTCAAGATCCTTATTTCACCGATTTTTACACTGACAATGATATTAATTTCTTTGTTGGACCACGAATCATCGTAATAAGGTGCTGTTTGGAGTTTTGCTTGTGCAGTTTGATCATCGGCTGCTTTGAAGGAGATTGGAGGGATAATACCTGTTGACACGGTATGAGTGATGGTTCCTTCTCCAGTTTTTGGTGCACTTGTATTTATCTCGATAAAAGTAACACCATCTGGGGTTGTCACGTCTAAGTGCAAGCGGTCTAATCCCATCCGTTTCATAACCGTCATATGATCATCAGTCCAGCTAAGGTTAAACGTGAGAGACTTCAGATTTCCTTCAGGTATCGTAAACGTCCCTTCATACGGGGAATTCTTATTAGCGAACTCAGAAATTGTAGGCAGAGTGACTTTTCGTTCTGTCCAGATGATATCATAGCTTTTTTCACCTGTGGTATTCGAAGGGAGATACCCTGTTGTTTTCGGTGATTGGTACATCACGAGAGCAACACCTGCAATAACAATGATTACTACCGCGACAATGATGATGATTTTATCGTTCTTTTTTAATGATATCATAGCGTCACCTGTACAGTTATTCTTACTACGGACGTAATTAATCTATAATGATAAATATGCTTCCACCTTTATTAAATTTTTCCTCAATTTATATATTTAAACAGGTTTTAATCGAACAGAAGGAAAAACATGCAAATTATCCTATCTGGATAGGGATAACGGCTCCACACTGAGAACACGTTCCTTGCGCGAATCCTTTTATGGTTGCAGAGAAGCCGTTTCGCTCAATCAGGAGGTTTTTACACATGGGACAGTAGGTGTTGTCGTAGTCCCCATGATCGATGTTCCCAAGATAGACAAACTGAAGACCAGCGTCTTTTGCGGTCATGCGACAAATAAGAAGAGTGCTTCGAGGAGTTGCTGTGACGTCAGTCATTTTGTAATCCGGGTGGAACCTGGAGAAGTGTACTGGGGTATCTGCCCCGAGTTTCTCTACGATCCATTGGCAGAACGCATTGATTTCTTTGGTGGTGTCATTATGCCCGGGGATCACAAGATAAGTCAGCTCGAGATGCACCCCGAGTTTTTTTACACGCTCACAGGTTTGAAGGACTGGTGCTAACTTCGCTTTACAGATCTTCTGATAGAACTGCTCATGAAACGCTTTGACATCGATATTGATCGCATCCAGATAGGGAACGATCGCTTTGAGTGGTTCTTCTTCGATATATCCATTGGTGACATAGACAGTGTACAGACCCGCTTCCTTGACTAGTTGAGCAGCCTCTACCGTGTACTCATGCCAAATCGTTGGTTCGTTATAGGTCCAGGCGACGCCTTTGCATCCCTTTTCAATCGCAATCTTACTGAGATGGTTTGCAGGGATATCATGAAGAGGCTGTTCATCTGGACGTGCCATTGAAATGGAATAGTTCTGACAATGGTCGCATCGGAACGTACATCCAACAGAGCCTAACGACAGAACAAGCGACCCTGGATTGAAATGATACAAGGGTTTTTTCTCAATCGGATCGACCGCAATCGAAGAACACGCTTGATAGATAAGGCTGAACAGCGTCCCATGTTCATTTTTCCTCACACCACAAATCCCATGTTTTTCAGGGGCGATGATGCAGTGATGTGGACAGAGAAGACATTGTACGGTCTGATTTTTCAGTGGTTTCCAAAACAACGCCTCTTTTTTCATCGCAGGATTTTCAATGAATGAGGCTTTATTAATGTTCTTATAAGAGAAGTTCGCCTCGACTTCGGAGCAAGCCTCGATGTGGGTATTCATCGTTGATCTGCGGCTGCATGGATTTGAAATCCTGATATTTCTCATCGGTTCGAAGCATGGATCGAGCATAGTAGAATGCTTCCTCAACGGAGACCTTTCCATCTTGGAACATCTTCATCTTTCGCAACACCCCGCGATCGAAGAGTCCAGGCCTATATCCATCCGCTTGCCCAGTAGAGAGTCCTTCAAACCATAACAATGAGAATACCGGCCCCTGAATCGTGCTTGCGTACCCAAGACGGAACTTACTAGTTCCTGAGATCACGACTCGGCCGTTATCAGGGATCCCTGAGCGTAAGAACAATGAAGTACGAAGGCCTAGAATCGTCCGGTCCGCAAACCCTCCACAGTAACAGGCATCAATGATGATGGCGACTTTCTTGGATTCCAAGGGTTTGAGAATATCACCGAGTTCTTGGTCCGTTATCGTATCATCCCAGAGGAAAATTTCGCTTCTCTGAAGAATTTTTCCTCCAGTGAATGTTTTATTGTTGTTGCCGACCCCGTGATTGAAAATCCAGATGAACACTTCACTGTCAGGATATGCATTGGACTCGCTGATGAAATATTGCAGGGAGGCAAGCATGTTTGCTTTGGTCGCCCCTCCGTAGGTGATATCGTATTCATGTGGCCGCTCTTGCAGTGTCTTTAGTTTCGTGCCATATCCGTTGTCACTGCGCATCCAGCCGTCATCAAAAAGAATCATGATCTGGGATGTCGGATACTCGTTGTTTTCAATAAAGTATGCTGCCATCTCCTCTGCGAGATACAAACCGCCGTTACCGAGTTTTGTATCATTGTTCTTTGGGAAGTTTGCTGCTGCGATGAAAATCGCCCATTTATGGGCACCTGAGTCGACAGAGGCCGGGTTGCTCGCCGTCACAGTAATCGAGATGATCTCTGAGTACTCCTTCCCATTATAGGATCGAGCACTGATGTTGTATAGCCCATTTGATACGTCATAGGTGGCCCAGTCGTAGCTCCAGAGTGTTGTCCCTGTCACGGTTACCCAGTTGTTTCCGTCTATTTTGATTTGGACGCTATCGATGGTGTCTTTCTCATCTGGGTTGCTCGCTGTTCCGCTAATCATGACAAGAGTAGAGACGATTGCTCCATCAGAAGGATAGGTAATTGTTACAGTTGGTTTGCCGTTATTGAAATTAAAATTTGTACTAAAAAACCCTACGTAGTTAGCGATGAGCAATAGGAAGACGACGATGACAGTAAGAACGATTAGCCATTTGAATCTCATTGTTCTCAGTATATAATGGTTCTCTTTACTCCTTTAAAACCTTTGTTGAACAGACCTTACCTGATTATTTCCTTAGAAATCATGTTTTTTGAAATGCTCGTATCCCTTGTTTGGCAAGGTCTTCTTCGTTCCGTTTTCAAGCAGTAGAATCTCCCGTTTCTTTGTAACAGTCCCAATCGGTGTTAACGTGATACCATGTTTTTGTAGCGTCCGTTTGGTTTTTTCAAATTTCTGCGGTGGTATGGTCACCAGCAGCTCGTAGTCTCCCCCAAAATGCAAGGCGAGACAGTAAGGATCAACACCGTATTTTTTATGAAACAGTCGATTCAAGCCTATGGCAAGTGGGAGAGCGTCTTTGTGTATCTCAAATCCGACAGCGTTTATCTCCTGTAGTTGATACAAGGATGCTGAGAGTCCATCTGATAAATCCATCGATGATGTCACCGTGTGTTGCTGCGCTAGGAGTCGGCCTTCTTTTAATCTTGGTTGAGGTTCTAACAGTGCGTTGGAGAGTTTTCTTTCTTTATTATTTCGTTTTAACGCGTAATATCCAGCGCCAGCTTTTCCTACAGTGCCTGTCACTGCGACAACATCATCAGGACGAGCGCCAATTCGTGACATAAACTCGTTTTTTTTCACGGTACCAAACGCCGTCCCACACAAGGTTATCTCTGTTGTTTCCTTGGTGTCTCCTCCGACGATTGTCGTCCTAAAACGAACTGCGCATGCATTGGCTCCTTTCGTTAACTCTTTGAGAAACGTCTCTGATGTTTTTTTCGGAAGACCATATGAGCAGACCAGTCCAAGTGGCATCCCTCCTTTTGCTGCGATATCAGAAAGGTTGATAGCAACAAGGAACCATCCCATCTGATAGGCGGTCATCTCTCGAGGGATATGGGTCCGTTGGGACATCATATCGGTGGTCACTAACAGATACTTGTTTCCGATGTCGATCGCAGCGCAATCATCTCCAATTCCAAGGGTATTTTTTCCCTTAGTAAGAATCGCTTCGATCCGTCGGATCGCTGCTCGCTCCCCAAGATCCGTTAATATCTTCACAAGAATGACAACCCCACCAGGATAAAAAAGTTTATCACAACCAGTCTGTTTCGCTATACAGAGACAACAGAGGCGATCCTTCTTGAAGAAAATGACCTATAAGAATAGTGGGGTTGACATTGAAGAAAAAGAAGAGGCCATCAAACAGCTGTTATCAAGTATTCTTACCAAACGAAAAGGCACCATTGGCAAACCCATGGGAGGACATTATGCGGGGCTTATCGAGTTTGGGGACTATGCCTTGGTTCTCTGCACCGATGGTGTCGGAACAAAGGTCAGGATAGCGGAGGCTATTAAGAAATATGACACGGTCGGCATTGACTGTATCGCGATGAACGTCAATGACGCCTTATGTGTCGGAGCAGAACCACTCGCCTTTGTCGATTATCTTGCCATGGAAGACCCAGACCCAAAGATCACCAGGGAAATCGGTAAGGGTCTAGAGAAAGGAGCTAAACTGTCCAATATCTCGATTGTCGGCGGGGAGACAGCAGATCTCCCAGAACTGATCAACGGCTTTGACCTTGCTGGAACCTGCCTTGCCTATGTGAAGAAGAACCGTATCATCCTTGGTGAGAAGATCCACCCGGGTGATGCGATCATCGGACTTTCCAGCAGCGGCATCCATTCGAATGGTTATACCCTTGCTCGACGCGTGATTGAGGAAGCGGAATTCTCCTATACCGATGAGTTTCCTGACGGGTTGTACCCAAGGAAAACCATCGGGGAAATCATGCTTACACCAACCAGGATTTATGTCAAAGAGATCCTTGAGTTGTTCAAAAAAATCGATGTCCATGGACTGGCACATATCACAGGCAGTGGCCTGTGGAACATCCCACGCCTAAAAGAAAAAGTAAAATACGTCATTGAGGACCCTTTGGAACCACAGCCGATTTTCACGTTCCTGCAGGAATATGGGAACATCGATGACTATGAGATGTACCAGATCTTCAACATGGGGATGGGATTGACCGTCATCGTAGAACAAAAAGATGCAGAAGAGACGATAAAGATTCTAAAGAACTACTCTGATGCGACCGTGAAACGTGTAGGGACAGTCCGGAAAGGAACCGGAGTTGAGGTACCACAACTCAAGTTACGGTACCATTAATATTTTTCTTTGTAGGGTCCTATGAGAATCGGAACTGTGGAGATACCGAACCGTTTTGCACTTGCACCCTTGGCTGGTATCAACTGTACTGCATTCCGGATGTTATGTAAGGAGAACGGTGCGGGATTGATCTACACCCAGATGATCGATGCTGACCTCATCAGCGGAAAAAAACCAGAGGAAGTCAAACAGTTCCTCAACATCCAGGAGATGGAACGACCTGTGACTGTTCAACTGATCGGTAGCGAAAAAAATGTTCTTGTGAAAGCAGTTCAAGCAGTTGAGAGGTTCGCTGATATTATCGACCTGAATGTTGGATGTATCGAAGAGGATTACCTGCAGAAAGGATCTGGTGCTGCTCTGTTAAAAGATCTTCCAAAACTGGAACGTATCATCAGAGCGATGGTGGATGCAACAGAAAAACCGGTGAGTGCAAAGATTCGTATCGGCTGGGATAATCAACATATCAACGGTGTCGCTGTCGCACAGCTAGTTGAGAACTCAGGAGTCTTTGCCCTCTGTGTCCATGGTCGCACCGCAGACCAAGGCTACGCAGGAAAAGTCAACTGGACAATCATGAAACAGATCAAACAAAAACTCAAGATCCCCGTGATCGCCAACGGTGACGTCACATCATATTACGATGGTCTTTCGTTACTCCAAAAAACCGGTTGTGACCTGGTGATGATAGGACGCCAGGCGCAACACTGCCCCTGGGTGTTCCAGGATAAACCAGTTGATATCAAACAGCAGATTCTCCGGTTCATCGAATTGTACGAACACTATGAGAACAGACAAGAACCAGTCGAAGTCGCAGACCATGTGTACTGGATGCTGCGAGACTTTGAAACATCTGAAGATACAAAAAAAGTGCATTTGATTCAAACAATCCCGCGGATCATACGATACGTGAACCGTTTATCACAAGATGAAGAACATACAACACACCAACGATGAGAAGTTGATGGAGCAGATAGATGATCAGCGAGTGTCTGCCTAAAAAACACAATCCTCGACTCAGAATGAACTGCGAATGATCATTCACTGATACTTTTCTTGTATTGTTTTTATAGAAACTATTCCCAAGAAAAATCCCGATTAACACGACACCAAACCAGGGGAGTAACGGAAAATAATCAAGGGTGTAAAAACCAGAAGGAACAAAACCAAGCCATAGCAACCAAGGAAAATCAACCAGTACTGCAACTCGGAGAGTTATACCAAATATGATACAAAAAATTCCAATAATCAGTGGGAACATTCGAAACCGAATCAAAGGATACGCCAAAAGAATTGAAAGGCCGATGCAATGCAGGACACCAAACACAATGTACCCATCATGAGGATACAACCAGGTGACAAGTGTGATAAGCAGACCTAATCCAAAAACACTGGTCCCACGTTTCAGAAATTTTACCTGCAATTGTCGTTTTTTTAATTTTTGTTGTGCCCGAGAATAGCTTATCGTAAGAGAAATACCAACCAGCAGCAGAAACGTAGTACTAACAGGATATAAAAACAACAAGACGGGGAGAGAATCCAAATCTGTTGTATATACCCTGAAATAGTTTAGATCAAAAACAAGATGATACAGAATCATCAGGATGATTGCGATGCCGCGGAGAGCATCGATTTCCCAGAATCTCCCTGAAGATGTTTTTTTCACAAAATGAACGGAAAAGAAATCATCTTATAAACCTGATGTTTGAAAAGAAAAAAAAGAAAATAGCGGGGAATGGATTTGAACCATTGGTCTACGGGTTATGGGCCCGTCGGGATTTCCTGACTACCCCACCCTTATAGGCACCACCCCAAAAAGGTGAGATGGTTGCTCGCTATGGGAGGCAGTCTTCACCGCCGTATATTCGAAATATCTTTCGGGAATACTGTTGCCTATACTTAAACCTAGCACCCGGGCACTCCTATTGGTGAGATGAAACGGAAAGTTTTAATACCTCAACGAAGGAATATAATAGGAGGAAAGATGATGGAGAAAAAATTGCTTGAAACACGCTTGGTGAGACGGCATTCGCAATTCCCCACCGTGTGTATTTACTGCAACAAACAAATCCCCCCAGACGATCTTCATTATGTTGAAGAGGGGATCACCAATCATATCCATTCACTCATCGCACGGAAATATTGTGAGTCGTGCTACACCAAATTTGGTGAACAGATTCTCTTACACGAAAAAACCCTGTAACCCTACAGAGTGATAATGTTTTTTCATTCCAAACCTTTTTCAGTAGGAGATGATATTAGCGGTGCACAGAAACTGCAGGGGTACCCGAGCTTGGTCCAAGGGGCAGGGCTTAGGAGTGCAGGCTGCACGAAGAGACCCTGTTGCGTAGGCACACGAGCGTTCAAATCGCTCCCCCTGCACTTTTTATCTATTTTCACAGGAGAAACTCGACATGAGACTAAAAATTGATTTGAACTCCTAAATACCGGTACATTAGAAGGAAGATTTTAAATAGAGAAGGGGTCTTATTTTCTTATAGGGAAGGAATGATGTTGATTCGAAAAACAATTATTATTGTAACCATTCTTCTGTTCATTGGAACCGGTATCATTCCAGCGATTGCACAAAATGCAGAGAAACCATTACCAACATCACGCGGGAATTGGTTGTATGTTGGTGGGAGTGGACCTGGGAACTACACAAGGATTCAGGATGCAATCGATGCATCACATGAGGGAGATATCATTTTTGTCTACGCTACGTCTTCCCCATATGCTGAGTGCCTCGTTGTTAATAAAACAATTAATACGCAATTAATTGGAGAAAATCGAAATACAACGGTTATCGATGGCCAGCAAAGACCATATGACGTCATCACAGTTCAAAAATCAGGTACATGTATCTCTGGATTCTCGATTGTGAATAATTCTTTAAATTATACGTGTGTACTCATGAATTATACATCGGATTGTGTCCTGAAAGAAAATAATTTCCAAACACTTCACGGAAAAACTGTTAAAATCCTCAATTCACGTTCCGTCACTATAAAAAAGAACTCATTTGATATAAGTATCGCGGACGATTCTATCGATTGCATATACTTGTTTAACTCGTCCCTCTGTTGTGTGTATCAAAATGATATACGAAATGAAAGACAACTGATGAATAACATATGTCAAGGGATTGTTATTGAAAAATGCGAGAAGACCACCATCATCTCAAACAATATCTCCTTTGTAAGAAACGGGATTGTAATCTCTGGAGATACTATACTGATATCACAAAATACAATCACCGATACGATTGTTGGACTAGCGACAAAGTTACCAACGACGAACCCCATTCTTATAAAAAACATCACCATTACTAATAACATATTACAACGAAACGCCAACAGCAACATCTATCTGTCCGGGGTCACCCATACTGAAATAACAGGGAACCAGATTGTAAACTCAAATGGTTATGGTATCTATATCGAGGATAATTTTTTCACAAGTTCAGACGAGATTACCATCAGCCGAAATACTCTTCATTCAAATACATTAGCAATCGAAGTTGCCGGTTCGTTCTCTGTAATAATCGAGTACAACGAAATTAAAGAAAACAATGTCGCTTTATCGATAGAATAT
>Ga0209287_10000502_pt1 | contig 22992 bp, 21 predicted proteins | sample PPLLak3cmMay2015_2_FD_187255 | JGI IMG/M metagenome (GOLD analysis project Ga0209287, IMG submission 187255) | Freshwater sediment microbial communities from Prairie Pothole Lake near Jamestown, North Dakota, USA - PPLs Lake P8 Core (1) Depth... | ecosystem: Environmental > Aquatic > Freshwater... | reverse complement strand
TGACAGGTTTGTCAAAAAAGAGAATAAGACAAGCTATTCATACACAAAGGACTATTACGGTTTCATGCCTACACGTCCTAAGAAGGCCAGAACCTGGGACAGAAATGAGTATCGTCTGGCAAATGTCATAAATATCGCAGATTCAATTGATGCGATCTATTTTACCGATACATACGGAGTTTTCTTCAATGACTGGTACCAGGGAATAAATAAAAGCCGCAGATCAAGGAAGCTTTATGGTGCTTTGAATAACACAGATAATTTTCTGATAAAGGAAATGAAAGACAGAAATAAACTGGTTATTCTCGAGTATAATTCATTCGATTATCCGACTGCAGAATATGATTCATACAGGATACAGGAGAGGCTTGGTATAAAGTATTCAGGCTGGACAGGCAAATACTTTACTTCCCTCGATACCCTCAGTGAGGATTTTCCTGTCTGGATGACTGCCATGTACCGTAAACAATACAAGAAACCATGGACCTTCAATAAGCCCGGCGTGGTTCTCCTGCGTGACAGGTCAATTATTGTCCTTGAGCAGGGTACGCATGTGAATGAGTTGCCGGTTCAGATCGTTACCGATTCTGCTTATTGCGCAAAGTATAACCTTCCCTCATCAATTCCTTTCGGAGAATGGTTTGATGTAATTGAGCCGCGCGAGAATATCGTGATCTCCAGATTCAATCTTGGAACCACGCCCCTGGCTGATACATTGCTTTTAACCTACGGACTCGATAATTCATTTCCGGCTGTTATCCAGGACCCGGCATTCCAGACCACCTACTATTTCTCAGGCGACTTCACATCTGCAAATTTACCTATGTGGACATCCAGGTTCAAGGGCGCCGACAAGCTGAAAGGTATCTTTTATTCCAAAAAACCAGAAGACTTCAGACGCTTCTTCTGGCTCTACTACAAACCTCTGGTATCAGGAATCCTGAATGATTATTACAGCTCACTTGAAGAGAAATAATTTCTAAAACGGCATATATGCAAAGTACAGGCAGGAGAACCTGTACTTTTTTTTTCTAATCTTCATGAAAATCTCAATCATTCAGATAAACCTGGCATGGGAAGACAAAACAGCTAATTTCGGGGGGATTGAGCGACTGATGTCTGATGTCGATCCGGATACGGAAATCGTTATCCTTCCTGAAATGTTCACAACAGGTTTTTCAATGAACCCTGAAAAACTATTCGAGAAGCCTCTGTCTGAAACCTACAATTGGATGCTGAATCATGCTGCCAGGGGAAAATATGGCATCTGTGGCAGCTATATAGTCAAAGAGAATGGCAGGTTCCTTAACCGGTGGATATTGGTGACACCAGAAGGCAGATCATGGTCGTACGATAAAAGACATCTCTTCGTTATGTCCGGCGAAGAAAAATCGTATTCCCGCGGAACAGAGAGAGTCACAATGAAATTCAGGGATGCAAGGATATGCCCGAATATATGCTACGACCTCAGGTTCCCTGTCTGGAGCAGAAACCGGAATGATTATGACCTGCTGATAAACTCAGCCAGCTGGCCGGAGGCAAGAAGGGATGTGTGGATTGCCCTCCTGAAGGCAAGAGCAATTGAAAATCAGTGTTATGTGGCTGGTGCAAACAGGGTCGGGACCGACGGCACAGGTATCAGGTACTGCGGCGACTCGATGATAATCAATCCCAAAGGAGAAATAATAGGAAGTACAGATAAAGATACAGAAGGTGTGGTAACTGCTGATATCTCAATAAAGGAATTATCTGAATTCCGAAAAAAGTTTCCCGTCCTGCAAGATGCTGATAACTTCAAATTAACCGATTAACCAGCAACCAGCAACCAGCAACCTATTTCTTCAACGCCTCATACAATATCTGAACCGGATGCTTTGCGATCCTTCCGGTGCCATCCTTGATGTGATGCCTGCAGCTGGTTCCGGGAGCAGCAACTATTACACTTTCGCCTGCCGCCCTCACCGCGGGAAAAAGAGCCAGTTCACCTATACTGGCCGCAATATCATAATGCTCCTCCTCATAACCGAATGACCCGGCCATGCCGCAGCAGCCGGAGGGAATTTCGGTTACTTTGTAATTAGTTGGTATTGAGAGCATTTCTATAGTACACGAAGAAGATGAGATAGCCTTCTGCTGGCAATGTGCATGTAAAATGACTTCGTTTGATGTCTCTGCGAAGAGATCTTTGCTTATTCTTCCTGACCTGAATTCGCGGGCTATGAATTCATCGATAAGAAAGCTGTTTCCCGCCAGGCGGAGAGCCGATTCTTTCAGATCATCACCGGCAAGATCAGGATACTCATCACGGAACCCGAATATCGCTGACGGCTCAATTCCTACAAGGGGCATCTCCTCGCTGATCACCCCTGAAAGCATCTGAATATTCTTCCTGATGATCTTTTTCGCTTTCCTGATGAACCCTTTGGAAAGATATGTCCTCGCACTTTCTCCGTGAGGTGCCGTATGCACCCTGTAACCTAATGAGGTCAGAAGTCTTACGGCCGCTATTCCTGTTTCAACGTCGTTGAAATTAGTGAATTCATCGACGAAGAGGCAGATATTGCCTGCAGGCTTTTCGGGATTGAGCGATCCGGCGTTCTTCCTGATCCACTTCCTGAGGGTGGTCTTATATAATAAAGGTATGGAACGGCCGGGTGCAACCCTGATAGCTTTTTTAAGCAGGAGCGAGGTGATCTTATTACGTACGAAGAAATTGAAGACACCGGGAAGTGCCGAACCGATCCTGTTTATAGTCGTTATATAAGCAATAAGTCTTGTTCTCAGAGGTATCCCGTGCCTGTCGTACCAGTGCTGGAGAAACTCCGCCTTGAGCTTTGCAATATCCACCTCTGACGGGCACTCCGATTTGCAACCCTTGCACGACAGGCACAGATCAAGTATATCATATATCTCCCTGTGATCCCATGGATTATTTTCATCGGCTGCCAGGAATTCCCTGAGGATATTTGCCCTTGCCCTTGTGCAATTCTGTTCTTCACCGGTTACCATGAATGAGGGACACATGGTACCACCTATGACACTGGTCTTGCGGCAGTCGCCCGATCCGTTGCATTTTTCAGCAGCCCTTATGATCCCGTCAGTTGATGAAAAATCGAATATTGTACTGATTTCAGGAGTTTTCATTCCGGGCTCATATCTGAGCGAAGTGTTCATCCTGGGGGTATCAGTGATCTTCCCGGGATTGAGGATATTCTCAGGATCCCATGCTTTCTTCACCTCCCTGAGCAGACCATAGTTATGCCCGCCTATTATCAGCGGGATAAACTCGCCTCTCAGCCTTCCATCGCCATGTTCGCCGCTCATTGATCCCCTGTACTTCCGTACCAGTTTTGCGGTCTCTGTTCCGATTGTCCTGAACAGTTCCACATCTGCAGGGTCCTTCAGGTTCAGCACAGGCCTGATGTGAAGTTCTCCTGTCCCGATGTGGGCATGGTATACAACCTCCTTGCCATATGATGACAGCATCTTCTCAAAGTCAGCAATGTACTCAGGCATCATCTCAACCCTTATAGCAGTATCCTCAATAAGAGATACCGGTTTCGGGTCCCCTTTCATGTTCGCAAGAACGCCAAGGCCTGCTTTCCTCAGATCCCATACCTTTGATATATCCTTTCCGGTCACAATGGGAAACGAATATCCGTAACCTGCCGATTTCAGCTCATATATCATATCAGAAGTGATCTTACTGATCTCTTCCGTGGTCTCCCTGGCAAATTCAACTATTAGTATGGAACCCGGTTTTCCGTCAAGAAAGAACCTGTTCTTTTTCTGGCCAAGGTTATTTTCCGTCAGCTTCAGGATCTTTTCGTCCATCATCTCTACAGCTGCAGGCTTGTATTTCAGGGCTATCAGGTTTGCCCTGAAAGCATCATTGCGTTTTTCGAGATGGACACATACAAGAGCCTTGTTCTCAGGGGGGAGCTTTACCAGATTCAGCTTTATTTCCGTGGTCACTGCCAGGGTGCCTTCAGATCCTGCCAGGAGCTTGCAGAAATTGAAGGGCTGGTCAGAATGCTCATCAAAAATACTGTTGCCGAGCAGAAGATCAAGTGCATATCCTGTGTTGCGCCTCGGGATCTCAGGATCAGGATACCCTTCAGTGATATTCTTTCTGTTGACAGGGTCATAAAGAAGTTCCCTGATATTTCTGTAGATCTTTCCTTCAAGATTCTGAAGCTTGCATTTCCTTTCAAAAGCCTCCTTATCGACAGGCCCGAATATTGCCTCGCTGCCATCGCTGAGTAATGTCCTAAGCTCAATCGTATGATCCCTGGTTGAGCCGTATATTATTGAATGTGAGCCGCATGCATTATTTCCAACCATACCCCCGATATTGCACCTGCTGGAGGTCGAAGTTTCAGGCCCGAAAAATAATCCTTTCTCCCTGAGCTTCATATTCAGCTCATCAAGAACAACTCCCGGCTGCACTCTCACCCACATTTCCTTCTCGTTGATTTCGATGATATTCTTCATATATCTGGAAATATCAACGATTATCCCGGAGCTCACTACCTGACCGGCAAGCGATGTCCCAGCAGCCCTCAGTGTTATTCCTGTCTTCTCTTTCCCGGCAAAAGCAAGGATCTTTTTAAGGTCCTCCTCATCTGTTGGCCATATTACTGCCATGGGTACTTCCCTGTATGCCGAAGCATCAGTCGCATAAATGGTCCTGGTGATTATATCGTACTTAAGATCTCCCTCAAGAGTCTTTCCAAGAAAATCCAGCTTTTCGTAAATCGTATTGTTATCCATAGTTTTTTTCTGCGCTGCTAAAATAGAAAAAATCAGGATGCTGAGAATAATCATGTCCGGCTGAATTGTAAATTCGGAATTTTTTTTCGTACATTTAGAAACAGATTTCGAATTATTTAGAATCCTGATATACAATGGAATTATTGGATAGCATCAAACAGAATGCGCGGAAACACAATAAGAGGATTGTGCTTCCCGAAGGCTACGAGGAGCGCAACATAAGAGCAGCTGATACAGCTATTGCTGAAGAACTGGCTCAGATCATCCTAATTGGTGATCCTGAGGAGATAAAAAACCATGCAGCAAAGCTTGGCCTCAAAAACCTTGGCAAAGCCAAAGTGGTAAATCCTAAAACACACCCTAAAAAAGAACAGTATGCAGGCCTGATGGTGGAACTTCGCAAGAGCAAGGGAATGACGATGGAGGAAGCATTAAGGCTTATTGAAGATCCTCTGTATCTCGGAGTGCTGATGATAAAGAGCGGAGATGCCGACGGCGAGGTTTCAGGCGCCGATCATGCAACAGGCGATGTTCTGCGTCCGGCTTTTCATTACGTTAAAACAGCTCCTGGCATTTCAGTAGTTTCAGGAGCATTTATTATGATACTCCAGGATAAAAGCTTCGGCGATAACGGTGTTATCATCTTTGCTGACGGCGCGGTGCATCCAAACCCGACCGACAGGGAGCTTGCTGAGATAGCGGTGGCATCAGCCAGGACAGCAAAGGTGCTTGCCGGAATTGAGCCAAAAGTGGCAATACTGAGCTTCTCAACAAAAGGAAGCGCCAAACATGAATTGGTAGATAAGGTGATAAGTGCGACAAAGATAGCACAGCAGATGGCACCTGAATTCATGATCGACGGAGAGCTCCAGGGCGATGCCGCACTGGTTGAATCGATAGGTCAGAAGAAAGCCCCCGGAAGTAAGATCGCAGGAAAGGCCAACGTGCTGGTTTTTCCAGACCTTAACTGTGGCAATATTGCCTACAAACTTGTGCAGCGGCTTGCCCATGCTGAAGCAATCGGTCCCATACTCCAGGGAATGGCAGCTCCCATCAATGACCTTTCACGCGGATGTTCCGTCAGCGATATCGTAAGCATGATAGCAATAACGGCAAATCAGGCTGCAGGCATAAAATAAAAATTCAGATCAACAAATATACCCCATCAAAATGATAATCCTGGTATTAAACTGCGGAAGCTCTTCAATCAAATACCAGCTCTTCGATATGTCGGACGGCTGCGAAATGAAGGCAAAAGGGCTCCTGGAACGCATCGGACTTAACGAAAGCATTGTGACTCATAAGCCTACGGGAGGAGAGACGTATAAGCTGATCACCGATATCCCTGACCATACCACAGGTATAAACCTGGTCATGGAAGTGCTCTGCGATCCGAAGCACGGTGTTATTAAAAATGTAAACGAGATAAAGGCCGTGGGACACCGGGTGGTCAACGGGGGTGAAGCATACAAGGAGAGCGTCCTGATTGATAACGACGTAAAGAAAACCATAGAGACATGCATAGAACTTGCACCGCTTCATAACCCTGCGAACCTTAAAGGTATTCTGTCGGTGGAGAAGCTTATTCCTGATGTGCCCCAGGTGGCTGTCTTTGATACTTCATTCCATCAGACAATGCCCGACTATGCTTACATGTATGCGCTTCCATATGAGTACTACGAGAAGTATAAAATAAGAAAATACGGTTACCACGGAACGAGCCATAAATTTGTTGCTTACAAAGCTGCAAAACTTGCCGGCAGAGACATAAAGGACCTGAAGATCATAACATGCCACCTCGGAAACGGAGCCTCCATAACAGCAGTAAGGAACGGGATATCAGTCGATACTTCGATGGGATTTACTCCTGTTGACGGGCTGATTATGGGGACAAGGACCGGAGAAGTAGATCCCGGAGTGCTTGTTTATATAGCTGATAAAGAGCATCTTAATTTAACCGGTGTTAATAATATGATTAACAAGAAGAGCGGGGTTTTCGGAATATCACAGATCTCCTCGGATATGCGCGATCTTGAAACTGCTGCAGAGGCCGGAAATAAAAAGGCGATACTTGCATTGAAAATGTATGCATACAAGGTCAGGAAATTCATCGGATCATATCTCGCCGCTATGAATGGTGTCGATCTGCTCGTTTTCACGGGAGGCATCGGTGAGAATGACTTTAATATGCGAAAGATGATCTGTTCCGATATGGAGAGCCTGGGGATAATCTTTGACGACAAGGCTAACCACGGATCCCGCGGAAAGGACCTGGTGATTTCAAAGCCGGAATCAAAAGTGACGGTCATGTCGGTTACTACCGACGAGGAATTTGTAATTGCATCCGATACCCGTACTATTGTAGAAAGTATTAAAGTAAAATCTCTATAGATCTATGGTGTTAAAAAGCCTTTCTGACCTCAGGAATATTGTTGCCGGCGGACCGAGGAAGAAGCTTATTCTGGCCACGGCACAGGACCAGCATTCGCTCGGAGCTGTCGTCCGGGCATGGAAAGATGCAATCATTGAACCCATACTTATCGGCGACAAGGAAAGCATACAGAATATCTGCAATGAAAATAATTATGATATTTCCGGTGTAAGGATAATACATGAGCCTGATATAGAAATGGCCGTTGAGATGTCGGTCAAATTGATAAACAACAAGGAGGGGGATATACTGATGAAGGGTAAAGTGGGCACATCTACGCTTCTTAAGTGCGTTCTCAACAAGGAATGGGGTCTGCGCACGGGAAACCTCCTGTCGCATTTCGCCCTTTTTGAGGTTGATACCTATCCCAAGGTCATTGCTGTCACTGATGTGGCAATGAACATTGCTCCTAACCTGAAAGAAAAAATTGCCATCATTAACAACTCCGTTAATTGTCTGAGGAGGCTGGGGTATAACATGCCGAAAGTAGCCGTGCTGGGAGCAGTTGAAATGGTAAACGAGAATATGGAGGCTACCCTGCATGCAGCACTGCTTTCAAAAATGAACCAACGCGATCAGATAAAAAATTGCATCATTGACGGTCCCCTTGCATTTGATAATGCCGTGAGCCTTGAGAGCGCCCGCCATAAAGGCATCAGAAGCGAAGTAGCCGGAGATACCGACCTTCTTCTTATGCCCGATATTGAAGTGGGGAACGTCCTGTATAAGTCGCTTGTATTCTTTGCAAAGGCAAAGGTCGCTTCGGTGATCCTGGGAGCCATGGTGCCGATAGTCCTGACCTCGAGATCTGATTCAGAACAGGCTAAATACGACAGTATCCTTCTCTCTGCTGCTGCCAGCAAATAACAGAACCCATGATCAGCTCCCTTGACCAGATGGTGGATAAGGTGCTTGGCCTGAAAAAAAAGCCCGTTATTGCCGTGGCGTGGGCTCAGGATCCCAATACGGTCGGTGCTGTTCAGCAGGCAATAAAATCAGGTTTCGCTGAAGCTGTTATGATTGGAAAAAGAGAGGAAATAATCAAAACATGCCTGAAAAACGAGATTGACCCCGGCATTTTCATCATCCTGGATTCTGACGACGAGGGAAAAGCGGCTGAAGAGGCTGTACTCATGGCCAGATCCGGCGAAGCTGACATAGTGATGAAGGGGCTTGTGGGAACAGATAAATTTCTCAGGGCTGTCATGGATAAGGAATCAGGCATAATGCTGCCCGGCTCCGTCCTGAGTTATGTATGTGCCATTGAGTTACCCGGGTATCACAAACTTCTGTTTGTCACCGATCCGGCAGTGATTCCATATCCTGATCTTAATCAGAAAATTGCCATGGCGCGTTACTCAGTTGAGATGACAGTAAAGTTTGGCATTGAAAATCCCAGGATAGCCCTTATAGGTGCCTCGGAGAAACCCGGCAATCATTTCCGATACTCGTCCGATTATCTGGAAATGTGCAGGATGGCAAGGGAAGGAGCGTTTGGCAGGTGTATTATGGACGGTCCGCTTGACATTTTCCTGGCATGCGACAGGGAGAGCGTTGAGATAAAAGGCATCAACACTCCCGTTGGGGGCGAAGCAGATGTACTTCTGTTCCCTTCACTTGAAGCAGGCAATCCTTTCTACAAGGGACTCATGCTTTTCGGCAGGGGTGAACTGGCCGGACTGATAAGGGGAACTGAAAAGCCCGTTGTGCTGATGTCGCGCAGCGAGAGCCGGAAGTCGAAGTTTTATTGCATTGCACTTTCCTGCCTGATGGCTTATAAGAACTGATTTACCTGCTAACCCTATGGCTGAACATCTGATATTGGTTATTAACCCGGGATCAACCTCGACAAAATTTGCTCTCTTTGAAGAAGAGACCCTATTATTTGACAGAACGCTGACTCATACGGTCGAAGAGATCTCAGGATACAAAAATGTAACCGATCAGTTTGAGTTCCGGAAGAACCTGATAATGAAGGAACTTGATATCCGGAGTGTCGATCTTTCCCGGATCGCTGTGATAGTGGGCAGGGGCGGTCTGGTAAAACCCATTGAATCAGGTATATATGAAGTGAATGACAGGATGATAAGCGATCTGAAAACAGGGCTTCTCGGTCAGCATGCAAGCAACCTGGGAGGAATAATTGCTCACGATATTGCTTTATCTCTTCCCAGCGCAAAAGCTTATATTGTTGATCCGGTCGTGGTGGATGAGCTTCAGCCCGTTGCAAGGATATCGGGACATCCGGCCATTGACAGGATCTCCATTTTTCATGCCCTTAACCAGAAAGCGATAGCAAGGATCTATGCAGCTTCCTCAGGCGCCAGGTACGAAGACCTTGCGCTGATCATTGCGCATATGGGAGGCGGGATCAGCGTTGGGGCACATAAGAAAGGAAGGGTTATAGATGTCAACAATGCCCTTAACGGAGATGGGCCTCTGTCCCCGGAGCGATCGGGCGGGCTTCCTGCCGGTCAGCTTACAGATCTTTGTTTCAGCGGAAAATATACGCATGCGGAGCTTAAATCCATGATTACCGGAAAGGGCGGAATGGTCGCATACCTCGGCACAAACAACTTTAAGGATGTTTGCATGTTGGCTGAAGACGGAAATCAGAAGGCGCTTCTTATCCGGGATGCTGCAGCGTACCAGATTGGCAAGGAGATCGGAGCCCTGGCTGCGGTACTCGAAGGACAGGTTGATGCAATTATCCTTACAGGCGGACTGGCATTCAATGAAGCATTTGTCGACCGCATCAAAGCCATGGTCCATTTCATAGCCAAAGTGGTAGTATATCCCGGCGAAGACGAAATAAGATCCCTGGCATTCAATGGATTGCTTGCGCTGCAAGGGAAGATTGAGATAAAACAGTATTCCTGATCACGGGTCGCTGAACGCTACTGGTATTACCTTGCCATTAAAGAATTTATGGCCATTTATAGCGAAATCTGCAATGAAATGTGCCATCTCCCTGGCATTCACTGGAGCTTTTAATCCCGGGAAAGCCTCCTCAAACATCTCGGTCTGAACTGAACCAAGGGCGAGGCAGTTAACTGCGATACCTGCTTCTCTGAATTCGCCTGCCAGACATTCTGAGAGGCACGCCAGCGCAGCCTTTGAAGCGCTGTAATACGACATACCCCTGTATTTTGAGCTCCCCTGGAAACCGCCCATGCTTGAGATGTTAATAATGTGGGAGCCTCTCTTCATAATAGGTTTCAGGAGACGGATAGCTGAGGCCGGGCCAAAAAAGTTCGTCTCCATCAGTTTCCTGGCATCCGCATTATCGAAACTAATGAAATCACTTTGAACAAGATAACCTGCATTGTTTATCAGGATGTCAACTCCGGTAAAGCAGCTCCTGACAGCATCCAGGAACGCTTTTTCCCGATCATCAAATAGCGACATGTCGGTAATGTGCGTACATATATTCCGGTTCACAGAATTTTCTGCCAGCTGCGCCAGGGCATTCCCGTTCCTGCCGGTAACAAGGATCGTGCTGGACCTGTTTTCTGACATTATCAGGGCAATTTCCTTTCCGATACCCCTTGTCCCTCCGTTTATAATAACATTCATAGGTTTCCCGGTATATAATAAGGTGAGTTTTTTTCGTTTATTTGCATTGGTCACATCAAAGTTACAAAATGTAATATGGTTCTCAATCCCTCCAGACTATATTTCCCGTTTATGAGGATCGCTGGCATAATCGTTATTCTGCTGGTGGCTTTGCAGGATGCTTCAGCGCAGAGGGAGAGGAGCGAACCGCCACCCTTCAGGGAAAGGCTGTTTTTCGGCGGCAGCTTCGGATTACAGATCGGCACCATAACCGATATTGAACTGTCACCGATAGCCGGATTCTGGGTATTGCCGAGGCTTGCAGTGGCTGCAGGTCCGAATTACAGGTTTTACAAGGATCCCCTGGGTAGGACAGATATCTATGGCGGCAGGGTATATACAGAATTTGTTGTTGTCAGAAATCTTAATTCACTGATCCCCATAGGTTTGAACATGGGGATATTCGTTCACTTTGAAGATGAGTTTCTCAGCCTGGATTCTGAATTCTGGCAAATCTCTTCAGCTTCAAAAAGATATAATATAAACACTCTCCTTGCAGGAGCAGGAATCAGCCAACCTGTAGGACGGCGCTCTTCCGTAAATATGATGGTATTGTGGGCGCTGAACGAAGCGGAATACGACATCTACAGCTCACCCGAGTTCAGAGTAACCTTTACATTCTGACATAACAACTAGACATTCAGGATTTCACCCTCCGATTTCGCGACAATTACCGCGCAGCAGGTATCACCGTATACATTTATTGCCGTCCTGAACATATCCAGGATACGGTCCACAGCCAGTATAAGGCCTATTCCCTCCAGGGGCAGGCCAACAGCATTAAGCACAACAGCCATCATCACCAGTCCGGCCATCGGAATGCCTGCAGCTCCTATTGCCGCGAGCAGCGCAGTCAATACCACTACAATCTGTTGTCCTAATGTTAAATCAATTCCATAGGCCTGTGCGATGAACATAACAGCCACACATTCATATAATGCTGTTCCGTTCATATTGATGGTTGCGCCGAGGGGAAGGGTGAAGCTGGCTATCTTGTTCGAAACGCCGTCCTTCTTCTCAACAGCTTCCATGGTAAGGGGAAGGGTTGCGTTGGATGATGATGTAGAGAAGGCCGTCAGAAGGGGAGTAGCCATATTCCTGAAATGTTTCAGCGGATTGGCTTTTCCCAGTAACCTTATTGACAGGGGAAGCGTGATGAGTCCATGAACAAGCAATCCGGCAAGGACTGTGATAAAATATATGCCAAGACGGCTGATAACCTCGCCAATGTCATTGCCCAGCTGAATCTGCTGGGCTATGACCTTGGCAGAGATGCTGAAAACGCCAATTGGTGTGAATTTTATGACAAAAAGGGTCAGCTTCATTATGACCTCCAGAAGGGCATTCAGAAAGTCATTTACAATCCGCCCCTGCTTTTCATTTATCCGCGTGATGAAGTACCCGAAAAGTATGGCAAAGAAGATAATCGAGAGCATCTGGCCCTGGGCCATAGCCTCAAAAATGTTGGTTGGAACTATCTTTATGAGAGTCCTGCCGAAATTATCGGTAGCTGCGGCAATATCCTCCACAGGGGCCTGAAATCCGAGCTCAGCGCCAACACCAGGCTTTAGTATCGTGACAAACGCAAATCCGGTCAGAATAGCAGCAAGGGTGGAAAAAACATAATATGCAAGAGTTTTAAATCCGAGCCGGCCAAGGTTCCCGCTGCTTCCCACACTTGCCACACCTGTTGTTATTGAACAAAGGATCAAGGGAATAATTATCATGTTCAGAGCTCTCAGGAATATTTCCCCCATCCAGTTCGTATAATTCGTGGCAGAAGAAAAATAAAAGCCAAAAAGACCTCCTGCAACCAGCATGATCAGTATCTGGTAGTGGAGTGCAAGAGAAAATCTCTTTTTTGCCATCGCCGGTAATTTTTTCTAAAGAAATATATTCCGAATGATAAAACCGCCTTATCCTCAGTTTTTTTTCAATTAGCCGGATTGGTGAGAATCGAATATCCGGGGAAAGGGCAGGAGGGAAGACCAAAAACTGAATTCTCATGAGGGGAAGTCATTTTAATATCAAGTTACAAATGTAAACATATCTATTTTGGTAATTATTTACATATGTAATCATAATAAACAGATAATTTGATTCACAGATGTAACTCATCTGAGTTGAAATCGCTTACTTGCATTAATAAACTACAAATCAGTTTATTAGAGCATGCTATATGACATTTTTATTGATGAAATAAGGTAAACCAGGAGGCAATCGGCACAAATTAATTTAGAATTCAGATATAATAACTTATATACCAGTAATTTAATTAACTAATCTCAAGTGTTGCATGAATTAATTATCATTGTATAAGTCTGGATTACAGCTATTTAAAGAATAAGAGAGCGCAAGCTGCTCATCTCTGATAAGTTATATTTACAACAATAACTATAATAAATTACATCTGTAATTATTTAAAGATTTACATTTGTAATTCTATATATTTTTATAATGAAAGAGAGATTGATTGAATTCCTGAGAGAAGAAAACAAGTCGGCCGCTCAACTGGCAGAAGAGATTGGTGTGCAGCCATCAGGCATATCACATATACTGTCGGGGCGAAACAAGCCGAGCCTTGATTTTGTGATTAAAATGATCGAAAAATACCCTTACCTGTCAATAGAGTGGCTCCTGTTTGGCAAGGGCGGAATGTTCAGGGATCAGGCTGACAGGGACCTTTTCAGCATACCGTCAGCAGATATAAAAGAGAATATTATAATTGTAGAACCTGATAATAAGGTTAACAGGGAAGAAATCTCCGGGGAAAAACAGAGTTTTAATCAAAAAAGCGAAAAGGACGATAAAACTGTTGAAAAAATTGTCTGGTTCTACAGTGACGGCACGTTTCGTCAGTTTACATCCGGTAGTGAGCAGGACTGAAATATTTCGTCCCCCTGCTGCATGAAACAGAAATTTTCCTATATACATTAATAAAATTATCTTTGCCAAAACATTTCCTGATGGCAAAGCGGATAGAATCCCTTAAAATTATTGATAAACAACAGCTTACAAGGGATATATTTGTACTTGAGCTTTCCGGAAAGGAGAAAATTCCAGAGATGCTTCCCGGACAGTTTGTTGAGGTCAGGGTTGAGGGAAGCCCTGATACTTTCCTCCGGAGGCCTTTCTCTGTTCATGATGTCAATTATGGGCAGAATACCTTTAAACTCCTGATTCAGATCGCAGGGAAAGGCACTGAAAAGCTTTCCAGACTTAACAAGGGTGAATATCTGAACCTGATCTATCCTCTGGGCAATTCGTTCAGCCTTCCTTCAGGTGCGCAGAAAATACTTCTGATCGGCGGAGGCTGCGGTGTTGCTCCATTATTGTTTCTCGGGAAATATCTTAAGGCAAACGGACATAACCCGGACGTTCTGCTGGGTTTCCGGAACAGTGAGAGGATAATTGAATATGATGAATACCTTAAGTTAGGTCGTGTGTTCCTTACCACCGAGGATGGATCCAGTGGGGAAAAAGGCTTTGTTACTGACCACCAGGTACTTAAAGCCGCAGGATATGACAGGATATATTGCTGCGGTCCCGAACCGATGATGAAGGCAGTTGCATCATATTCACGGGAGAATAAAATTGATTGTGAAGTATCTCTTGAAAACCTTATGGGATGCGGCATCGGGGTATGTCTCTGCTGTATCGTGCCCACCGTAAGGGGAAACCTGTGCACGTGTACTGATGGTCCTGTTTTCAACATAAAAGATCTTAAATGGTAAAGCTGGGTTTCAATATCGGAGATCTCAACTTCAAAAATCCTGTCCTCACAGCCTCAGGAACTTTCGGTTATGGTTCCGAGTTTGATGATTTCATTGATGTTTCAGCTCTCGGGGGCATAATATTGAAGGGCACCACCCTTGAACCGAGGGAGGGGAATCCCTACCCCAGGATGGCCGAAACTGCTTCAGGCATGCTTAATGCCGTCGGGCTTCAGAATAAGGGCATAGATTATTTTGAAAAGGATATTTACCCGAAGGTTAAGTCATATAAGACAAACGTTATTGTCAATATAAACGGAAGCTATGTTAATGATTATGTAGTTCTTGCGGAAAGAATAGACTCGCTCGGAAAAATCCCCGCTATTGAGCTCAATATATCATGCCCCAATGTAAAGATGGGGGGGATGGCTTTCGGCACAAATCCGGCTTCAGCCCGGGAAGTCGTTAAGGCCGTCAGGGCAAAGTATTCCAGGAAGCTGATAGTAAAGCTCTCCCCGAATGTTACTGATATTGCTGAGTTCGCGCGCATTGCGGAAGGTGAAGGCGCCGACTCTGTCTCACTGATCAACACACTAGTGGGTATGGCTGTTGATGCCAGGTCAATGAAACCCTCCCTCTCAACTGTCACAGGAGGTCTTTCGGGCCCTGCTATCAAACCTGTGGCTCTCAGGATGGTATGGCAGGCAGCAAAAGCCGTGAAAATACCGGTGATAGGCATTGGCGGGATCATGACCGCCGGCGATGCAATTGAGTTTATCCTGGCCGGAGCCTCAGCAATCCAGGTTGGAACAGCATCCTTTATCGATCCCGTAACATCCATAATGATCATAGATGGGATGAAGAAGTATCTTGAGGAAAAAGGCTTCTCCAATATCAGGGATATCATTGGTTATATCAACAAAGAATTCTGATGTAACACCTTACAATAAAGACCATTATTCCCATTTTGAAGTCTTATCCTGAAACAGGCAATTTTCTGTATATCATCACCTTTCGTCATAATTTCTTAACATTTTGTATTTCCGGATAATTATCCCTATCTTTTGCTTTATTTTCTTCAGTTATTCAAGCAAAAAATTACATTTCATTAATCAAACAGTCTGCTGATGACAGAAAGCATACAGATCGATAATCTCGACAGGAAGATCCTGGACATAATTACAAAGAATGCCAGGATACCATACCTTGAGGTAGCAAGGGAATGCGGCGTATCAGGAGCCGCAATTCATCAGCGTGTACAGCGGCTGATGCGCATAGGAATAATAAAAGGATCAGAATTCAAGGTCGATCCCGTACTGGTAGGGTTCAAAACATGCGCATATATCGGCATCTTCCTGGAACATCCGGGTCACTTCAGGGATGTTGTCAAGAAATTCAGGGAGGTTCCTGAAATCATTGAGTGCCACTATACCACAGGCAATTATTCGCTGTTTATCAAAGTATATACCAGAGATAATGAGCATCTCAAAATCATACTTACCGACAGAATCCAGACGATACCGGGGATTCTTCGCACCGAAACATTAATATCTCTTGAAGAATCAATAAACCGGCAGATACCGGTACTTTCAAAATAACTCCTCTGCATAAAAACAAAATACCCGCTGTTTCTTTTGCCGGGAATAAACAATGCTCCTCGCGGAGCATTGTTATTTAGTGATCTAGCTGGGATTCGAACCCAGGACCCCATCCTTAAAAGGGATGTGCTCTACCAGCTGAGCTACTAAATCCCTGAAAAATTGCGAGTGCAAATTTATGATATTTTTATTTTATTCCAAAGCCTTATTCAATTTTTTGCCTTTAAAAGAATCAGGCAAGATTTTTATTTTGAATCTAAATCCATACTTTAGTGATATGATTTCTTCAGCATTAAGTTAATTACTGTGAAACGCTTGTTCGAAAACAAAGTTGTCATTGTCACCGGAGCATCCTCGGGTATCGGGGAAGCCACAGCACGCGAGTTTGCAGCCAATGGGAGCAAGGTCATGCTGGCTGCCAGGTCTGAAGATAAACTGAAGTCAATAGTTGCCGGGATACGTGAAAAAGGTCATGAAGCAACCTGGCTCAAGACAGATGTATCAATAGAGGAAGAGTGCAAAAACCTTGTTGATAAAACTGTTGAAAAATATGGCACTGTCCATATTCTCATAAACAATGCAGGTATCTCCATGAGAGCCTCCTTCAGTGAAGTTGACCTGAAAGTGCTGCACAGGCTTATGAATGTAAACTTTTGGGGTACAGTATATTGCACCAGGTATGCCTTGCCGTACCTGGTGGCGAACAAAGGTTCCCTTGTGGGAGTATCATCTGTGGCAGGGTTCCACGGCCTGCCGGGAAGAACAGGCTACTCAGCCTCCAAGTTCGCAATCCATGGTTTCCTGGAAACGATCAGGATCGAAAACCTGAAGAAGGGTCTGCATGTTATGGTAATCGCTCCGGGCTTTACAGCGTCCGGCATACGGGTGCATGCCCTGACCGCCGGCGGCACGGAGCAGGGGAGCTCCCCAAGGGAGGAGAAGAATCTGATGTCTCCCGAATATGTGGCAAAGTGGGTGCTGAAGGGAATACGAAAAAAGAAAAGGAACAAGATACTTACCTGGGAGGGGAGATTCACAGCCCTCTTCCAGCGAATAATCCCTTCTGTTGTTGATTGGGTATACTATCTGGAAATGTCAAAAGAACCCAAATCTCCCCTTAATTAATCCTTTTATAGCTGTTTCTTAACATTGCTCGTAAAAAATCCTGGTTTTATCGTAATGTTTTACCGCTTGGAACGTCCTGTCATAAAACGGTATTATAAATTAATTCAAATCGAAATGAAAAGGATAGTGTTTGCGCTTGTATTAATTTCAATAAGTCTATCGGGATTTGCACAGAAATCGGTTGATGCTCTTTTTTCAAAGTATTCCGGAGAAGATGGATTCACTTCAATTACCATCAATGGAAGCCTGCTGAAACTCATAAGGGCCTTTGATAATAACGATGAGGATAATTTCTGGCCGGGAGATGTATCTGTAATCAGAATCCTGGTTCAGGATGATGGCGGTTTTTATGCAGGCAATTTCTTCAGGATGGTTGAAAGAGAACTTGACCGGAAGAACTATGAGGAATTCATGAGGATAAATGATTCTGACAATGATGTCCTAATGCTGGTCCGCTCACAGGGCAGAAATTTCACGGAATTCCTTGTTATTGCGGGTGATGATGACGGTGAGGATAACGTTCTGATCCAGGTTAAAGGGAACATGACTTATAAGGAGGCAAGGGAATTTTCTGACAAGATCAGGAAAGATCACGGAGCAGAAATTGTAATAAGCTGCAGGTGAGACGATAGTTCTTATCTTTGTTCCGGAACACCTTGCAGGTTCCTTTCCTGATGACGCGAAATGATTTTAATGTTATAATTGAAAGGGATAACCGTAAACTGTTTAGAATAGCTTACAGGATCCTTAATAACAGGCAGGAAGCCGAAGATGTCGTTCAGGAGGTCTTTATGAAGATGTGGATGATGAAGGGAAAGCTGGATCAATATAATGACGTAACCGCCCTGGCAGTTACAATGACGAGAAACAGCTCAATAGATCTGATCCGGAGGGGTAAAAACATGAGCAGTGAGGATGAAGGAAAGGTTTTAATTGCCAGGGATCCGTCACTGACTCCATTTGAAAGCATGGTAAGCAGCGAGAACAGGGAGATCATACGGAAGATCATTGAAGCGCTGCCTGATGAGTGGCGCGACCTGGTGCAAATGAGGGAAATAAACGGGTTGTCATACGAAGAGATAGCCGGTATTAAAGGCATGAATATCAATAATATGCGGGTTAAACTCTCAAGGGCAAGGAATCTTATTAAAGATAATTATATCAAGTATACAAATGAAAGAAGAAAGGCTGAAGGACTTACTCGATAAGTATTACAGAGGTGAGACCTCGGAAGCTGAAGAGAGAGAGCTGAAAATATACTTTTCGGGCAGTTTTATCCTGAAAGGATATGATGCTGAAAGGAACATCTTCAGTCATTATTCGCAGCATGTAGCAATCCCGGAACCTTCTTTCGGCTTCAGTGAAAGAATTTTGAAGGCCGTTGATCAGCTTGAGAACCAGGGGAAAAGCAAACTTGTCAGGAAGCGGTATATTTCCATTTTGAGTTCAGCCGCAGCAATTCTTCTTTTTATGGGATCATATTTCATCTTTTTCGGGCATAAGGCTACAGAAGATACTTTTACCGATCCTCAGCTGGCTTATGCCGAAACAATGAGGATACTGAATGAAGTATCGGTAAAGCTGAACAGGGGCACTGAGGCTCTTAAGCCCATCAGCAAAGTACACCAGATATCGACCGGACTCAATGCAGTCGGTGAATCGGCAGACATAATTTCAGGTAATCTGCGCAGAATAAAAATACTGGATGGAATTTCGGACGATAATAAATAAAGAATGATGAAAAGGCATTTAATAATGATCACAGCCCTTCTTCTGTCTGCAGCAATGCATGCCCAGACAAATGCCATTGATGAACTTTTCAATAAGTATTCTGAGCGAGAGGGATTCACCTATGTTGCGATTTCCGGCAGGATGCTGAACCTTCTTGGTACCCTGCAGAAGGAAAACAAACCCGATAATATAATGCTCAGGCTTACTTCCATAAGGATCTTGTCGCAGGAGGAGCTTTCACAGGGAACGGGAGTGAATTTCTTCGAAGAACTCAGCAAAAAGAGCCTCTATCCTTTATATGATGAGCTGATGGTTGTCAGAGAAGGCAGTGATGAAACATTGTTCTTTGTGAAGCAGAATGGCGATATTATTTCTGAACTCCTTGTAATATCAGGAGGATCAGGAGGAAATTCTATAATTTCAATAAAAGGAGACATCAATCTGAAGGAACTCTCAGAGCTTTCCGAAACAATTGGCATTGAGGAACTTGAAGAACTTGAAGGTTATGAGGGGAAACAGCCTCTGCAGTAAATGCAACCTTTTTGCTTTTAAATACGTTATATGTATAGGGCCAGGGGAAAGATTTGAATCCCTGGAAAATTCTATATTTGTATTCAATCAAGAAATAACTCAACTATCATGAATAACCTGTTTACAAAACGTACTGCAGCTCTGATGATAGCTGTTTCATTGTTTTCATCTGCTGCCTTATCACAATTTGATAATGTGGATTTCCTTAAAAGTGCCACTGCTGATGGCGTGAGCATACTTGAAGCTTACGTAGCGCCTTATGCAAATGCTTTCGGTGCCGGACTTAACGGCGGCTGGTATAATACGGCCAAGCCTCATAAACTAGGCGGATTTGACCTTACCATCGGTCTTAATGTTGGAATGGTTCCTGCCGCTGATGAAACATTTGACCTGTCGACCCTTGGATTATCAGCCAACATGAATCCGAAAACTGGTACTGCTCCGACTATTGCGGGCCCGGATGAAGGACGTCCCACTATGACCTATTCGGTAAGCGGCGTGACACTCGCCAGCTTTACCATGCCTCCGGGAACAGGATGGAAATATATTCCGGTGCCAACTGCCCAGATAGGTATAGGGCTTCCCCTCGGTACAGAGGTAAAGGGCAGGTTTGTTCCCAGGATACCTGTCTCAGACGGGGATGTCATGCTTTGGGGAGTTGGACTTATGCATAGCATCATGCAATATATTCCCGGAAACGAGCTTTTGCCGTTCGATGCTTCCATTTTCGGAGGCTATACAAAGCTTAACGCAAACATCCCTGTCAGCCTTCAACCGGGGGCACCAACGAATTACACAACCTACAATAATTCCTCTTTCAGTGATCAGAACCTTGCAGCAACTGTGCAGGCGTTCAATGTGAGTGCAATAGCTTCAGTAAACCTGGCAGTGATAACCTTTTATGGCGGGATCGGCTATACGAAGACAAGCACCATAATGAACCTTACCGGCAATTTCCCAACACCTGTCCTTGTCGCTCCGGCTCTGCCTGCAGTCCCTTATGCAGAGTATAATGACACTGGCGTCAAAAAGGGTGAGTCTTTTGGTGAGATCAATATTGAAAATTTTTCCGGCATGAGGGCCAACATAGGATTCAGGCTGAAACTGGCTGTCGTAACCATACACTTTGATTATACACGGGCTCAGTACAACGTCTTTTCAACTGGCTTAGGAATATCGTTCAGATAGTAATTACAGATTTCAAATTTCAGATTTCAGATTCAAGGCTCTTAGTGTGTACTTAGTGCCCTTTGTGGTTAGTTAATGGAATCTCCTCAGATTCAATCGGGATACAGGGCACTGCTTAAGGCAGCCAGAAACACTGTGTCGAAGGACGATCTGGGAAAGATCAGGAAGGCGCTTGACCTGGCAATAGATGCATGCAGCAATGATGTCACCATTACAGGTGGATCCACTATAATGCATGCCCTCTCCGTTGCAAGGATCATTGCCGGAGAAATGGAACTCGGCCTTACATCAATTATTACGGCCCTTCTTCATGATTCATATAACAGGCTGAAAATAAGTTCAAAAGAGCTCGAAAAAGAGTTCGGGGGCAAAGTTGTGGAGATACTGAACGGATTTGCCCGGGTCAGCAGCATTGAATCAATGCAGTCATCTTACCAGGCTGAGAACTTCCGCAAGCTTCTCCTGAGCCTTGCTGACGATGTGCGAGTGATCCTTATCAAGCTTGTTGAACGGCTTGAATATATGCGTAACCTGGATTCAGCCCCGGAAAAAGATAAGCTTCCTCTTGCTTCAGAAACATATTTCCTTTATGCCCCGCTCGCGCACCGGCTTGGATTTTACAATATCAAGCTTGAGATGGAGGATCTGGCTGTCAAATACCTTGAACCGGAACAGTACGGGCATGTTGAAAACCGGCTTAAACAAACAACAGCATCGAGGAACAGGCTGATCCGCGAGTTCACACAGCCCCTGAAACAGAAGCTTGAAAAAAGCGGGTTTAAATTCACCATCAAAGCCCGCACAAAATCGATACATTCCATCATGCTCAAGATGAAGAAGCAGGGAGTTGATTTCGATGAGGTGTACGATCTGTTTGCGGTAAGGATAATAATTGATGCAAAGGATGAATACGAGAAATCGGAGTGCTGGAGGGCATATTCAATCGTAACCGACCTCTACCAGCCTAATCCCAGCAGGCTTCGCGACTGGATATCTGTTCCCAAGTCGAACGGGTATGAATCGCTGCATACCACCGTTGTCGGTCCGCGCGGCAAATGGGTAGAGGTACAGATACGCACGGCCAGAATGGATGAAATTGCCGAAAAGGGTCTTGCTGCGCATTTCAAGTACAAGGGCATAAAAGGGGAGGGAGGACTCGATACCTGGCTTACCAGGATGCGCGAGATACTTGAATCTCCGGAAAAGGAAGAGAGCGCCTTTCTTGACCAGGTTCGATCAGGCCTTTACACTGATGAAGTGTTCGTCTTTACTCCGAAGGGTGACCTGAGACAGCTTCCTGCCGGAGCAACGATCCTTGATTTTGCATTTGAGATACATACCGATGTGGGCGCTTCATGCGTTGGAGGGAAGGTGAACGGCAGGAATGTCACTCTGAAGCATGTGCTGCAGAACGGTGATCATGTTGATATCATCCGGAGCAAAAACCAGAAGCCTAAGCGCGACTGGCTCTCATTTGTCGTGACAGGCAAGGCAAGATCAAAGATAAAGCTGGCACTTAATGAAGAGAAAACAAGGGCAGCTGCCGAAGGTAAGGAGATGCTGATGCGGCGACTGAAGAACTGGAAAATACCCTATGGTGACACCGTGATACAGAAACTGCTGAATCACTATAACCTGAAGTCATCCCAGGATCTCCATTTCCTTATCCAGACAGAAAAGATCGAATTGCTGGAAATAAAAGGGGTGCTTCAGAAGGAACAGCAGCAAAGCCCTCCGCCCGTCGCTCAGCCTGTTGAAAAGGAATTAAAAGAACTTGTAGATACTCAATATGCTGATTATCTTGTAATTGAGGAAAGAATAGAGGGGCTCGACTATAAACTCGCAAAGTGCTGTAATCCTGTTTTCGGGGATTCCGTTTTCGGATTTGTGACTATCTCAGAAGGGATAAAGATACACAGGACAAGCTGCCCGAATGCCCATCATATGATGGCGAGGTATCCATACAGGGTTGTGTCGGCACGATGGACAAAAGCGCGGACAGGCACTTCTTTCATTGCATCAGTTAAGATAACAGGAGTTGAGGATGCCGGCATAGTCAACAAGATAGCCGATATCATTTCTGCCTATAATGTCACAATCCGGAATTTCAATTACAGCATGGACGAGGGGTTGTTCGAAGGCACGCTCAACCTGCTGGTACCTAACAATGATGTACTTTATGGCATTATGCGTAAGATCCAGGGTGTCAAGGGGGTGCTGAAGGTTACAAGAATAAATAGTTGAATCAGGTACTGGTTCCTGGTTCCTGGTTCCTGGTTTCTTGTTT